>ERZ1023241.32-NODE-32-length-73487-cov-21.434034_pt1 | contig 73487 bp, 67 predicted proteins | sample MGYA00380455_ERZ1023241 | MGnify/ENA primary metagenome ERZ1023241 (study PRJEB33173, sample SAMEA4830304) | metagenome | study: EMG produced TPA metagenomics assembly of the PRJEB25223 data set...
CATGTTCCATAAAATAAGTCTCTTAAGGTGTAAACTTATTTCAGGACGGGACATATTTATATATAAAAAAGCCCACATTCGCTGTGGGCTCTTCTTATAAATTCTTCACAAGGAATTATTTATAACGCTCAACCATTTTCTCTAAAGAGATTGGGCGAATCTTGTCTGCATTACCTGCAGTACCAAATGCTTCATAACGGTCGATACAGATTTGCTTCATTGCATCTACAGTTGCGCTGAAGAATTTACGCGGATCGAATTCGCTTGGTTTTTCAGCCATCATACGGCGCATTGCACCTGTAGACGCTAAACGCAAGTCAGTATCGATGTTGATTTTACGAACACCGTGTTTGATCGCTTCAACCAGTTGCTCAACAGGAACACCATAAGTTTCTTTGATGTCGCCGCCATACTGATTAATCACAGCCAGCCATTCTTGTGGCACAGAGCTTGAACCGTGCATTACAAGGTGAGTATTTGGCAGTGCTTCATGAATTTCTTTAATGCGGTCAATTGCAAGAATATCGCCTGTAGGTGGACGAGTAAACTTGTATGCACCGTGAGAAGTACCCACAGCAATGGCTAATGCGTCAACATTGGTATCTGCAACGAATTGACGAGCTTCTTCAACTGAAGTTAGCAGTTGAGAATGGTCAAGTACGCCTTCAGCGCCTACACCATCTTCTTCGCCTGCCATACCTGTTTCAAGGCTACCCAGACAGCCGATCTCGCCTTCTACTGAAACGCCACATGCATGTGCCATTTGTACAGTACGACGAGTCACATCAACGTTGTATTCATATGAAGTTGGTGTTTTACCATCTTCACCCAGTGAGCCGTCCATCATGACTGAAGTAAAGCCTAACTGGATTGAACGTTGACATACGTCAGGGCTAGTACCATGATCCTGGTGCATTACCACTGGAATATGTGGCCATTCTTCAACTGCAGCCAAGATAAGGTGACGTAAGAATGGTGCACCTGCATATTTGCGAGCACCTGCAGATGCCTGCACGATTACAGGTGAATTCGTTGCATCTGCTGCGAGCATGATTGCGCGCATTTGTTCTAAGTTGTTTACGTTAAACGCTGGTACGCCGTAAGCATGTTCGCCGGCGTGATCCAAGAGCTGGCGCATCGAAATAAGAGCCATAATATCCTCCCAGGTAATGGGCCATATTCTACATGTTCAACTATTGCAATACAGCCAAAAAATACAATATTTTATAAAAAATCCCTGCAAAAGCAGGGATTTTTACTTGCATAGTCTGAGTTAAGGTGTCATAGGCTCAGAAGCACCTGATACAGATTGATCTACAGTTGCGGCATCTGCAGGTGCATTGGCAATTTCAGCCGGAACATCTGTATTTTTTTCATCCAGAACCGGTTTATCAATCGCATCAATTGCGGCTTGTTGCTCCGGACTAATAGTCTCTTCATTTACCACTGTTGTATTTTCTACCTCCTCTGCCGGTGTATTTTTCTGTTGGGTACAGGCAGTAAATATAAAAGATGCTGCCAGCAATGCAGCTAAAGTGAGGTGCTGTTTCATCTAAAGATCTCATCTTCATACTCTATTGTCTGCATCTTATGACAGCTTTATTGCACTTTAATGAATCAATGATGAACAGATCTGGAATAAATAAGCTTTAAAAACAAAAAAAGCTGGCATCAAGCCAGCTTTTTACGTTAGGGCATGCGATTAAGCACGTTCTAACAATACCGCAACTGCAGGAAGTGTTTTGCCTTCAACGAATTCAAGGAACGCGCCACCACCAGTCGAGATATAGCCAATTTTGTCAGCAACTTCGTATTTGTCGATTGCAGCTAAAGTATCGCCACCACCAGCAATCGAGAAACCTTCAGATTCCGCAATTGCTAAAGACAATGCTTTAGTACCTTCACCGAACTGATCTACTTCGAATACGCCGACTGGACCATTCCAAAGGATTGTTTTAGACGTTTTCAGGATTTCAGCAAATGCTTTTGCAGTTTCTGGACCCACGTCAAGGATCATGTCATTGTCAGCAACATCTTCAACTTTTTTTACAGTCGCTTTCGCTGCAGCCAATGAACCCAAGAAGTCATCAAAGTTGATTTCAGATGCATCAGCAACCACAACATCAGTTGGAAGTGGAACTGAAACTTTTGCGGCAATGGCTTTCGCTGTATCGATCAGGTCATTTTCACACAGTGATTTACCTACATTGTAGCCAGCAGCTGCAAGGAACGTATTTGCGATACCACCACCGACGATCAATTGATCACAAATATCAGACAATGAAGTCAAAACATCAAGCTTGGTAGAAACCTTAGAACCCGCAACGATCGCAACCATTGGTTTTTCAGGCGTTTTCAATGCACGACCAAGAGCATCTAGCTCAGCTGCCAGTAAAGGACCTGCTGCTGCTACTTTAGCTAAACGAGCGACACCTTCAGTTGATGCTTCTGCACGGTGTGCAGTACCAAACGCATCCATCACAAATACGTCACAAAGCGCTGCATATTTTGCTGCAAGTTCAGGATTGTTTTTCTTTTCACCTACGTTGAAACGGCAGTTTTCCAGTAAAACAACTTGACCCGGCTGAACTTCAACACCATCCAGATAGTCTGTGAAAAGTTTTACTTCCTGACCCAATGCTTCAGTCAGATAAGCTGCTACAGGTGCAAGAGACTGTTCAGCCTTCGGCTCACCTTCAACTGGACGACCAAGGTGTGAATACACCATAACAGCCGCGCCCTTTTCTACTGCAGCTTTAATTGTTGGTAATGCAGCACGTAGACGCGCATCGCTAGTGATTACACCATTTTTAACCGGTACATTTAAATCTTCACGGATCAGAACACGTTTACCCGTCAGGTCAAGGTCAGTCATACGCTGAAAGTTCATTGTAGAGCTCTCTTTATAGATATTAAAAACGAGGCGATTTTAAATGATTATGCAGAAAAAGGTTAGCATCTTTTGCAGAAAACATTATGAATGCCAAAGTTTTGTTATGATAGAAAAAAGCTTCTTCCAGATTCAGTACCTATGTCGATACATCCTGATCCTAATCTTAACCGTCTTAATGTTCTGGGCGAGCCTTTGGCGAGCTGTTGTTTTGATCCCATTACTGGGTATTTCCGTAATGGCTTTTGTCATACCGCACCTACCGATCTGGGACAGCACACTGTCTGTGCACAGATGACCTCTGAATTTCTGAATTTTTCCCAGAAAGTGGGCAATGACCTGATTACACCTTTACCAGAACTGGGATTTCCTGGCCTGCAACCTGGTGATTTCTGGTGTATCTGCGTCACACGCTGGGTAGAAGCTTATGAAGCTGGACAAGCACCACCGATCAAGCTGCAAGCCTGTCACAAAGCTGTCCTTGCTTACGTTCCTCTCCATATTTTAGAAGAATACGCTGTCTAATGAATACCGCAAAAATCATCTTGGCTTCTTCAAGCCAGACCCGTAAAGAACTGATGAACCGTTTACGCCTTGATTACGTATCGGTCGTCCCGGACATAGATGAATCACCCCAAGGTGAAAATCATGCGGATGAATTAGCCAAACGCCTGGCTTTTGAAAAAGCTCGTCATGTCGCTGAGCAACATCCTGATGCGATTGTGATCGGTTCTGATCAGGTAGCCTGGCGTGAAGGCGCACCAGATATCTTTATGGGTAAGCCTTTAACAATAGAAAAGGCCATTCGCCAGCTGCAGGCCAATTCGGACAAGATTGTGTATTTCAGTACGGCTCTTAGCGTTCAGCAGAAATCTACCGGTTTTGAACGTACGCTGGTAGAACATTATAAAGTCAAATTCCGCAAACTGTCTCAAGCGGAAATTGAGCGTTATGTAGAGATCGAACAGCCGCTGCATTGTGCCGGTAGTTTTAAATGTGAAAGCCTTGGGATCAGTCTGTTTGAAACCATGATCGGTCAGGATCAAACTACCCTGATGGGTATGCCGATGATTCAGCTATGCAATATTCTGCGTGAGCTAAAGATTTTAGTTCCTTAATCTCCTTTATTTTAGGCTTTATTTATGTCCCTACCTCTAGACGTTTTAGGCGGTATTACCGCTGAACAATTCCTTGCCGAATACTGGCAGAAAAAACCACTGCTGGTGCGTAATGCCATGCCTGAAATCGCAGGCCTGCTAGAACCTGATGATGTCATGGAGCTGGCACTTGAAGAAAATGTCACTGCACGTCTGATCAAGCAGAAAGATCGTGATCCAAATCAGTGGTCGGTCAAGACATCTCCTTTATTAAAAGCTGACTTCCAGAAGATGCCTAAGCTTTGGACTTTACTGGTTCAGGCTGTGGATCACTATTCTTTCGACCTGTCTGAACTCTGGAAAAAGTTTGCCTTTATCCCTCAATGGCGTCGTGATGACATCATGGTGTCTTATGCACCTCAAGGCGGTTCAGTCGGTCAACATTTCGACTTTTATGATGTTTTTCTGGTTCAAGGCTATGGTCATCGCCGCTGGCAACTGGGGCAAATGTGTGATGCCGAGACCGAACTTGTACCAAGGCAGCCATTAAAATTATTGCCAGAAATGGATGTGCATTTTGATGAAGTTCTTGCACCCGGTGATTTGCTGTATATTCCACCCGGTCTGTCTCATTACGGCGTAGCAGAAGATGACTGTCTGACTTTCTCTTTTGGTTTCCGTATGCCAAATATCAGTGACATGATGGACCGTGTAGGCGATAAATTTTCGGAAAATGAAGTCTTACGCAATCCATTGACTGACATCATTCGCGATCATATCAGTGCTGCGGGTGAAGTCACAGGCAATGAACTTGAATATCTGAAAGGCAAAATCATGGAGCAGTTGCATAACTCCAATGTGCTTGAAGATGCCATCATGAGCCTGATGTCAGAACCAAAATATGAAGAGAATATTCCGGAAGCTGAAGAAATTGGTACAGGTGATCTGGAAGAAGCACTTGATCAGGGCTATAGCCTGATGCTTGAACCCGCTTCACGCTTACTCTATACAGAAGAAGATGGTGAAACCTTATTCTGGGCCAATGGTGAGGGAATCTGTATTTCTGAAGCATTTACTTCAAAACTGAAGCAGATTGCTGATGGTGCGCGTGTCTTATTGGATGAAGATTTCGCTGACGAAGATATACTGGAGGATGTTGCTGAGCTATTGAATGATTCTGTACTGATGCTAGTGCCACCGGCTGAAGAAGAGTAAGTTTTTATATCTCGGGCATTTTAAATCTATAAAAAAAGAGGATCATATGATCCTTCTTTTTTATGTATGTATAATTTTGAGATGATTAAGGCTGATAGAGTTCCATCACCACGTGTACGCAAGTATCGCCTTTCGCAGACTGAATATCCAGCATTCCACCCATGCGTTCAATACGCATTTTCATACTGCGCATACCAATGCTCATGCCATTTTTCTGCACCATCTCCGGATTAAAACCGATACCATTGTCCTGAATTTTTAAAGTCAGTTGATGTGGTTGTGTATATTCCATACTCACACTCACTTTTGTGGCCTGACTATGCTTGATAATATTGGTCAAGCTTTCTTCTACCACACGGATCAGGGTCAGACATTGTAAAGCCGTAGGTTCACGCTGCCAGACTTTAGGAAATGACCATTCTACGGCGATATCCATTTCTTCCAGCAATTGAGTAAATCGGTAACGTACTGGCGCAATCCAGATCACTGGCGTTTCAGGCACTTTATTGTCAATAGAAGAACCGCTATCGATGATTTGACGCAGGTCATCCCTAAGCAGCTTCAGCATAGATAAAAACTGTCGATTGGAAATGTTTTCGGTACTTTGATCCACCAGAATCATGGAACGCACAATCGAGCCACCCAGTCCATCATGCAGTTCATGTGACAGATTAATCCGTTCCTGCAAACGCACATTATCCAGTTCCAGCTTATGCTGATTACTCAGGCTTTTATTTAGATCTGCACTGACTTGCCGTACTTTGGATTCCAGCTGCGTATTAAATTTTTCGATTTTTTTAATATTACGATTCAGTCGTGTCCCCATAATTAGCACGACAAACAGGATAATAATCGGTGATGTATAAGGTGATAAAGGTGAGAATTCACTAACCGCCGTTTGACCCAGAATGATCAGATCTATAATGACACACAGCAAAATTCCCCACAGACAAAGCATCAGAAACAGATATTCGCCATTTCGAGTTTTAATTGCCCAGTAGCTAACATAGATGACACAACTAATATAAAGCAGCACATAGCAGACAAAAGCAACACTTAGCACTGCTTCTAAATGATCTAAAGAACTGGCTATGATGAATAGACTGAATAAAGCAGTCACCCCGATAAGTCCCCGCTCCAAACGCTGAAATTTCTGCTTCAAGAACCGAATTAGATACAGACAAAAACAGTACATATAGACGATAAAGAAAATCAGATTGGCTTTACTGGCCCATATACTGGAGGGAAAAGGAAAATTCTCTGTGGTTAATACATTGGAGATAAACAGAATCCACAATAATGAACTCAACGCCAGCCAGCCAAAAGTGGTTTCTGAACGTCGGAATAGCCAGATAATCAGGCTAATGACTCCAATCGTACCGGATAGAATCATATTGATCTGAAAGAGCGTACGGCGATCCCATATCTTTTTTGAATAATGCTGGTCGTTGGCCATGACATTATGAAATTCAATCCTGCCAAGTCCTGCACCTTGGAAACTGTAACCCCGTACATAAATCAGCAGTTCATTGTTTGTCTGCTTCAAGCCTGCAATGGGCAAAATCCAGTAACGTGGTACATTCCAGCTTTTAGATAAAGGTTCTTGCAGATTTTGATCCGACCACAGCAGATCATCATTCAGGAAAACAGCTCCAGTAGAATTTAAATAGTCAACCCCAAAAACAATGGGTTCAGCCAGACGTATATTGTCCTGACAGGACCAACCCCAGCGAATTTTATACCAGGCACCCCCATTATATTTCGGCCAGTTATTTTTCCAGTTATCCGGTAATGTCACAGGTTGCCAGCCCGCATCCGGAATTTCGAGATGACTTGGGACTTGAACTTTTTGTTGCTGTTCAATGTTCACCTGACAAAGCTCGTTAATCTGAAAATTATTCTGTGCCAAGCTGATGCAAGAGAACAGGCTCAGCCAGCTCCCTATCATTAATAGAGCGAAGAGCCTTAGTCTTTGCCCAAACATCTTGCTAACAGACAGCATTCGCACTAAAGAATACCTAAATGCCGGGCGGTGCTGACTGCTTTGGTCCGCTTGCTAACAGAGAGTTTGCGGTAAATATGCTTGATATGACTTTCAACGGTATAACGTGACACGCAGAGTTCATCAGCAATTTCACGATTGCTGAGCCCCTGTGCCACCAATGAAAGAATTTCTTTTTCCCGTTGGGTCAGGCTTTCCTGTTCAGGATCAGGTACAACCTGCTCCAAAGAGGAAGATGGCTCTGAACTGGAAATCTGCTTGAGAATTTCCCGTGCAATAAAAGGATCAATGGGTGCGCCACCACGCAAAATACTACGAATTGCCAGACTTACTTCTGTATCATCACGTTCCTTGAGTACATAACCAGTTGCTCCTGCTTTAATTGCTTTTAGCAGACTGTCCTGAGTACTCCAAGCGGATACGACGAGTATCAAAGTTTGTGAACCGAGCTCATGTATTTTTTCTATAATTGAAATGCCATTTCCATCTGGCAATCCAAGATCAATCAGTGCTAAACAGAACGGTTCTTGTTGCAGAAGATATTCGGCTTCCCTGACATTATTGGCGAATAGCAATACCTCATCGCTATACCCCAAATCCTTCAATATGTTCTTTAAACGGCACTGAATGACATATTCGTCTTCAACAATTAATACAGGTACCGGTAGTACGGCGTCTTGTGCTGTCATAAGCACACCCCTTATCGTTATTCTTATTACCCCATTGAAATTAAAATATAAACAAAAAAAGAAGAAAAATCATGAGTTTTTTTAACTTTATTATAAGCAGGCATAAGTATGAATAATTTTGAAAGCAGAGTTCTTGTTCTTGGAAAATTCAAACTTATAAACCATAAAAATGCCATCTATTTTCAGATGGCAATTTTTTTATCTTCCAAATATTAGGAGCAGTTTATTTTTTGCTTTTCTTCTCAGGACCATATTGCTGCTTCAAATACTCCACAATATCTTTGGACTCAAACATTTTTGTATTGGTATTTGGGTCAACGAGATAAGGAACCTGAATATTATCTCCCATTACTTTTAAGACCTGTTCACGCTTACCACCCGGTAAAGGTTCATATTTCCCCGGTTTTAAACGCAGTTTTGCCAGACCTTGATCCTGCCAACGTTCTTTTGCCACATTATGATAGATGTAAGGGATTTCCAGTTCAGACAATACGCCACGGACAATACGGGTATATGGACTGGCTTCAAAGCCCCACAGCTCAAGAAGCTGTTCAGGCGCAGGGCTATTCTTCGACAACGGTTTAGCCATGCCACCACGTAGACCATTCACCATCGTACCTGCAATGGCAGCAACCGGCACTTTTGGATAATTTGAATATTTGGCTGGAGTCTTACCTGTCTTGCCATAATGCTTAAACAGGTGATGAATAATATCCTGAGATTCGTATAGCTTATCTCCGGTATTTTCATCTACTAAAAATGGAAACTGAAGTTTGCCACCTTGCTGTTTCACTTCGGGACGAAAGCGTTTACCGCCTCGTGGGCACGGATACACTTCATAATCGAGGTTCAGTAAAGTCATCACCTCACGAACCCGACGACAAAATGGTGATCCTTCATATTCATAAAGCTTGAGAGGCTTTTCAGGCTGATTCGGAAATGGTGTCCCGGTCGTACCACGTCCACCTTCCAGAAATGCGGATGCCAATGCCTGTGCTACTTTAATCTGATGGCCTAACATATCGTCTGTCCTCTTTATTATTTTCAAACCGTGAAAGCAGCAATCTAAACTGCCTGACTTCCACGGTATAGCTTGTTTTTGTATATTTTCAATAACCGGAATTAGTCCACCAGTTGCTCTTTGGACAGGACAATGCCGTTGTTATCAGCATAGACATACTCGCCTGATTTAAAGGTCACGCCACCAAAATAAAGCGGCACATCTACCTCACCAATCCCCTTACGGTTGCTCTTTTGAGGAATAGAAGCTAAAGCATGTACACCAAGATCAAGCTCAGCAATCGCATCGACATCACGGACACAGCCGTAGATAATTACACCATTCCAGTGGTTTTTCACCGCAGACTCAGCAATCAGGTCACCCATCAATGCACAACGCATCGAAGCACCACCATCTACAACCAGAACCTTGCCGGTACCATCTGTCGCTAATAACTCTTTAACGCGAGAGTTATCTTCAAAACATTTTACGGTCACAATCTGGCCGCCAAAGCTTTTACGTGCACCATAGCTTCTAAAGAATTTGCCATCCAGGCATGGGGTGACCACCTGCAAGTTTTTATCCGGATTGTCATCAAGCAGGTCACAAGTTACAAATGGTACGCTGGACACGATTTTTTACCCTCATTTCATTTTTTGTATGGCTAAATTATCATAAATTTCAAATTTCACAGTCTGATTCAGCGCTGCATATACCATAGTATGAGCCACCTGCTCTGCTGTCACTGGCTTGTATTTAAAAGAATCGGGGATGAAATGCGAAAACTTGTCAAACAGGTTCTGTGCCGCGTCTTCCAGTAAACGCTGATGATCTCGCTCACCAATCAACAAAGAGGGTCGGAACAAGCTGATACGCTCCAGAGACAAGGTCTGGATATAATCCTCTAATTCACCCTTTACCCGGTTATAGAACAGTCTGGATTTTGAATTGGCACCCATCGCACTAATCAACAGATAATGAGCATCCGTTTGCTGCACCAGTTCGGCAAAATGGGCGTTGATGGTGTAATCGGTATTATAAAAAGCTTCTTTGGAGCCGGCTTTCTTTAGCGTGGTACCCAGACAGCTAAAGGCATGAGTATGGCCACTGACATCCTGATCATTGAGCATTAAGAAATCCTCAACGACCACCTGCTTGACCTTGTGCCACTGTTCAAATTCTGGTTGATGTTTACGCACGATGACGCTAATACGCTTACAACTAGGTTCATTTACCAGCTGTTGTACCAAAGTCTTTCCGACCAAGCCTGTAGCGCCAATCACGATAGGATATGTAATGGTTTTAGTCATTTTTTGTACGATCTCCCTGCTTAGATACTAATCTAACGTTTTCTTTAGAATTTTTCTGCAACTAAAATGTTGTCAAAGCATGTCAAGACTTGACTTAAGCCCATAGTTTCCTCAAAATATGGCACTTGTTTACGGGCTGGTGATAGTTCTTCTGATGTGGTTTTCAGTTGAGTTTCAGCCCGCCCAGACCAATCTATTTCAAGGAGTGCACGAGTGGCAAACTCTGCTCAAGCAAAAAAACGTGCTCGTCAAAACGTTAAAGCACGCAAACACAACGCAAGCTTGCGTTCTATGGTTCGTACATATCTTAAACGTACAGTAGCTGCTATTGCTGCTGGCGACTATGCTGTTGCTACTGAAGCTTACAAAAAAGCTGTTCCAGTAATCGACCGTATGGCTGACAAAGGTATCATCCATAAAAATAAAGCAGCTCGTCATAAGAGCCGTTTGAACGCGCAAGTTAAAGCATTAGCTTCTAACTAATCGCAAATCAAAAGAAGCCCTTTTAGGGCTTTTTTTGTGCCTGAGATTTAATACCGAATCAATAATAAAGAATGATGAATACCAGAAAGTATCTAATCCTAGTTATAGAAATCTTCTATTCAAATAAAAATAGAATACATTATTCATCCTTATCCATAGAATGAGGTGTTGTCGTTTGATCTTGCTGCGCATTGTCTGTATCACGCTGACAGGCAGTTAATCCCAGCATAACGACCAGACTTAAAATTGTGATTATTTTCATAATAACTCCTATGCTTCCAAAATTGGTTTAAATATCAGCATAGTGATATTTCATCATTACTCTATTTCACTTTCATACGATAAATGTAAAAAGCTCAACCTAAATGATTGAGCCTTTGAATTATTTATTGACCTTTAATTCGGTATTCTGAAATTGGGAAATATCCAGCTCATGCACTTTGCCACGCCAGATCCATTTTAGTTTAGATTCCTCAAATACATCGCCCTCAAACCAGACAAACAGACCTTCCATCATTTTCGGCCAGTCTTCACGACTGACTTCCTGATGCCCAGACATCACTGCAATCATCGCTGCCAGAATGGTGTCATGACTGACCGCCAGACTGAGTCCATACAGCGTTTTCGGATGAGTGTTGTAAATTAATTCCAGTACATCCACTACGCCATTAATGGGATGTTTCATTCCGGGCAAGGCATTATTGACGAAGCTATTGATAAAGCCCAATGCCCCCTGTTTTTTGAAATATGGCCCTGCTTTTTGAATATCCAGTACAAAGCTGCCTGGCTCAACCAGCAAACCCTGTTCAACGATTTCAATCTTATGGGTATGCGGTGCTTTATCCGTTGCATCTGCCCCCTCGATCATCAATGCTGCGGTATCTACACAGCGCTGAATCGGACTCGATATACAATGCTGAATATGCCGATCTGTCTGATTAACCAGATAAGCACCCCATTCCTGCGCCAGATCACGTCCTTGCGGCGTCAACTGCAAATCATAACCTGCCAGTCCCTGACCAGCGACATCTTCACGCAGAGAATGCCGCGTAAACAGAGTCACAGGTGTCTTGGTATCAGGCAATAAATCTATTGCACTGAGCATACTTGGTGGAAGCAGTTTTAATGCCACAATCTTGCCAACTGATCTATCAACGGAATCTTCCTCACTATACCATGAACGGCTATGAGCTCAATCATTGTCTTGCATGTCCGCCAGTGCCTGTAAGGCTAGTATTTTCATAGCTTCATTCTTATAGGCGATAAATCCGCCATTCAGTAAGGTCTTGCGCTGGTTGTAGATGAATGGCCGGCCTTGAAGATCAACCAACCCTCCACCAATCCGCTCGAGCATGCATTGACCGGCACTGGTATCCCATTCAGAGGTTGGATGGAAACGCGGATAGATGTCTATTCGGTCTTCAAGGATCATGCAGAATTTATAGGCACTTCCTGCCTTGAACTCGGTGTACGCGCTAAGTTTAGCCAGGCTTTGCAGATACTCGACATATTTTGGTTTTTGCTGACTGCTCTGACTCAGACCGACAAAGACATCCTGATGATCGGTAGCTGCCTCATAGTCAAACCATGCCTGATTCTGAATATCGTATTTAATCGGCAAGCCTTCTTCAGGACAGAAATAAATTAGCTGCTGCGCAGGAACCGCCAAAATAGCAAAAGTAGTCAGACTGCCTCTGACCAGACTGAGATTAATCGTGAATTCGGGGCGCTGATGCAAAAACTCTTTAGTGCCATCCAGAGGATCAAGTAACCAGAAATCTGTCCAGGCATGACGCTGATCCTGCTGCCCCTCTTCTGACAATAAAGGCAATTCTGAGATTTCCGCTAAAGCTTGGGTTAAATAACTATTCACCCGATAGTCTGCCTGGGTCACAGGAGAATCATCACTTTTCTTGACAATATCAAACGCAGCACCTGAACAATAACGCTGATATTCTTCTCGCAAAATTTCACAGGCCTGTGTCAAAATGGGCACAAACTGCAAAATCATCGGATCTTGTGGTGCTATTGTCGCTTTAAACATAGAAAACCTTATATGTCGAATTGCTCAGAAAAACCGCCTGTCATTTTTGATATGGACGGAACTTTACTTGATCTTGCCTACGATGATTTCATCTGGAACGAGTTATTACCGGTCCGTTATGCTGAAACACATGGCTGTAGTCTGGAACAGAGCCGCGAAACGCTTTATGCATTCTATCAGCAACATAATCATACCCTAAACTGGTACTCTTCTCGCTTCTGGACGGCTAAAGTCGAAGTCGATGTTCTGGCCATGCAAATTGAGCATAAAGATAAAGTTAGCTTACGCCCTTATTGCCTGGAATTACTCGATTATCTTAAAAATAATGGCTATCCGATCTGGCTTGCCACCAATGCCGACTGTGCAGGACTCGCCTTCAAACTGGATCATCTGAATCTCAAAGATTATTTCAATGTCATTGTCAGCTCGGAAAGCATTGGACATGCCAAGGAATTTGTAGAATTCTGGCAAGGTCTGAATGCTTTGCACCCCTTTGATCCTGAGCAGGTCTATTTTATTGATGATACCGAAAAAGTCCTGAATGGCGCCAAGGCTTATGGCATCCAGAACCTGTTCTGCATCCAGCAACCTTCTTCCAGTAAAGTTGCACGCCAGACTTGCAATTACCCGATGCTGCACCAATTAACAGATTTAATCACTCATTTAAATCAATCTGAGGTAAACAAGCAATATGCGTAAATCGTCTTTACCCGAAGATGCGGTAGGCATGCGTATAGATAAATGGCTGTGGGCGGCACGTTTTTTTAAAACCCGTTCCATTGCCAAGAATGCTATTGAGGGCGGTAAAGTCCATCATAATGGTGAGCGTGTAAAAGTATCTCGCGAAGTCCGTGTGGGTATGGAGTTGACGATTCAGCAAGGTATCGACAAAAAAACCGTAGTTGTAAAAGAACTTTCTGATGTTCGTGGTCCTGCACCTGTGGCACAGAAACTGTATGAAGAAACTGAAGTCAGTATCGCTCGCCGGGAATTGATTGCATCACAAAGAAAGTTGCATAATCTAGCGCGTCCCGATCATCGGCCAAGCAAAAAAGATCGTCGAGACATCAGTCGATTCAAGAATGAAAATAGTCAGAACTTTGATCAACATTGGTCATATAATGATGATTAAATTCAAGCGTCAGCATGTGTCGTAACACTGCTGGATTTTATAGAACACAAGGGAAATTTCTGTCACTATATTCCTGTGGAACGAAGCTCTAATGTAAGACATCCACTTGAGTACTAAGTTTGTGACATCGTATTGAGGTTGTAAGATGGATGAGAATAAAAACAAGGCGCTCAATGCTGCCTTAAGCCAGATTGAAAAACAGTTTGGTAAAAACACAGTGATGCGTCTTGGTGACAATACCGTGCAAGCAGTTGAAGCTGTATCTACAGGCTCTTTAACGCTTGATATTGCACTCGGTATTGGTGGTTTACCGAAAGGCCGTATTATCGAGATTTATGGTCCTGAATCTTCAGGTAAGACCACAATGACATTGCAAGCGATTGCTGAATGTCAAAAAGCTGGCGGTACATGTGCATTCATCGATGCCGAGCACGCGCTTGATCCTCAATATGCCCGTAAACTCGGTGTAGATATTGATAACCTGCTGGTTTCTCAGCCAGACAACGGTGAACAGGCACTTGAAATCGCTGACATGCTGGTGCGTTCCGGTGCGATTGACCTGATCGTAGTCGACTCTGTTGCTGCATTGACGCCTCGTGCCGAGATTGAAGGTGAAATGGGTGACTCACATATGGGTCTGCAAGCACGTTTGATGAGCCAGGCACTGCGTAAAATTACCGGTAATGCCAAGCGTTCAAACTGTATGGTGATCTTCATTAACCAGATCCGTATGAAGATTGGTGTAATGTTCGGTAGCCCAGAAACGACTACTGGTGGTAATGCACTTAAATTCTACGCTTCGGTACGTCTGGATATCCGCCGTATCGGTCAGGTAAAAGAAGGCGACGAGATTGTAGGTTCTGAAACCAAAGTCAAAGTTGTGAAAAATAAAATGGCACCTCCATTCAGAGAAGCTCTGTTCCAGATTCTGTATGGTAAAGGTGTTAACCATCTTGGTGAACTGATTGACCTTGCAGTACAGCAAGAAATTGTTCAGAAAGCGGGTGCATGGTATTCATATCAAGGCGACAAGATTGGCCAAGGTAAGAACAATACCATCCGTTATCTGGAAGAACACAAAGAGCTGGCGGATACTATTGAAAAACTGATCCGTGAGCAACTGCTTACTACAGGCAAAGTAGTCGAAGATAAAGACGAAGAAGAACCAGCAGACTTTCTGGATGCATAATCCTTGAACGTCATAACAGAGCGCCCTACGGGGCGTTTTTGTTATTATGAAATAGATATTTTAATCGAGATCAATATGTCAGACGCAAAATTCAGCAAACTTTTGGACTATGATGCGATTAAACAGCAGTTTGGTGATGCTGAAGATTCAGTCACTCCTGCACCTGTTGAGTCACAGGCTTTGCCAGAATTTGATCCGGAAGACAGCTTATTTGGTAACTCCGATAAAGAGCAGAAGAAACCCGGTCTGACCGGCTCCCGTTTGCGTTCTTATGCCTTTGCTGTACTGACTCGCAAGGAATACTCCAAAGCTGAACTCATCGAAAAACTGGCGCTTTATGCAGAAGATCGTAATGAAGTGGTTACTTTGGTGGAAGAGCTATCTAGAGAAAACTATCAAAGTGATCAACGTGTCGCTGAAATCATGTTGTCGAGCCAAAAGCGTAAAGGCAAAGGTCCCAATCAGATTAAAATGAAGCTGAAAAGCAAAAAAATTGATACTGCCCTGATCAGTGAAGAACTCAAAGAAACGGACTGGGTACAACAGGCTTATGAACTGAAACTTAGAAAATATGGCCCAGAAGTGACGAAAGACCCAAAACTTAAAGCCAAACAGATCCGTTTTCTAATGTATCGTGGTTTTGAAATGGATGCGATCATGAAAGCGATTAGCCGCAAGGCCGAAGATTAATTCTTTTGTATTTGTGAAAAAATATGCTTAGGCTATTTTTTATTTTCCTCTTTGCCATCTTGCTTAAATAGTTTCCCTTATTACAATTAATCTCAAACAGCAAAAAGCTTTCAAAAGCTCAAATTAAGATAATCTATTTTCATGATTGAATTTTAATGTTCCAAACAATTCAAGTATCCAAGGAAGTGGCATTAGATAGAAATTTAAAAGTAAACATTAAAGAAAGGGAAAACAATGAAGATTAAGATTGAAAAATAAAGAGAGAATAGAGAATAGAGAATAGAGAATAGAGAATAGAGAAATTTTATAATTATAAATCTGGTGGCAACCCTACCAGCAAAGCTCCGGCACATCATAGATCTACTACCGTTGCTACCTTCCGGTCCTGGCGGGGTTCATAGAGTACAATTGCGAAGTAACCGGCAGGGCTACCATTACAGGAACAGAGTATAGAGATTTTTATTGAAGTTGCAAGGGCTGTATTTCAAATTTTCAGCATATGCTATCCGTTTGATTATTTTAAAAACAATATGCTCCAATATGTTGGTTTTTTAATATTCTTCACAATTAATTCATGAATATCGAAATTCACATGATCTTTGTAAAACCTTGTTGCAATTTCTAAAAATGCCGTTTTAAATGTGAAGCTATAAACGAGTTATCTCTTTTAGAATAAATGAGCTGCGGATACATAATCTCGCCAAGAATCATGGAACTTATATGATGTTTAAGAAACAGGTATTGTGTGCCCTCACTGCACTCTGTACAACCTCTCTTTTTGCTGCGATTCCTATCGAATCACGTGGACTCAGCCAAGGTGCTCAATCAAATAATATCAGCACTCAATCTGCTATTGCTACAGGTGCAGATGCGCCTCAGACCAATACCAGCTGGCAGCTCATGCAAAAAAACCAGCAGCTTGAAAATGATCTACGCAGTTTACGTGGAAAAATCGAAGAACAAGAAAATGAGATCGAGAGATTAAAGAGCGAATTAACCAACCGCTATGCCGATCTGGATCAACGTCTGGAACTGTTACAGCAAAAAATTGAACCTGCTGAAAATACCTCCGCGGAGGATAACCAACAGGATATTTCTCCCAGTTTAAGCTCTAATGCTCCAGTAGCGACCAATCAGGCATCTACAACGCAACAGCCAAGTGAGCAGGAAAAAGCGGCTTATACCATTGCACTGGATGCCTATAAAAATGGTGGTGCAGCTAAAGCCATTGCACCCATGCAGAATTTTATCAAGAATAATCCGAATAGCGTCTATATCAGCAATGCTCACTTCTGGTTAGCCGAATTTAACCTGTCGATTGACCCACCGAATTTTAATGAAGCAAAGAAGAATTATCTGATCGTGGTTGACCGCTATCCGAATTCTGCAAAAGCCTCTACTGCCCTTTATCAGCTTTATAATATTAGTAAGGATGTAGAAAAGAACACTACTCTTGCTTCACAATATAAAGCGAAACTACTCAAGAACTATCCGAAAGCTGAAGAAGTTAAATTTTTGAAATAAATAAAAAAGTCCCATAAAAAAAGACACCACGAAGGTGTCTTTTTAATTCTACTTTCATTTCTTTAGCTTAGCGCACAATGCCACGCTTGGATTGTTCAAGTGAATCAATCAGACGTTGTGCTTCAGAAACTTCTGGAAGAATCTCATTACGGATTTTCTCGATGGCTTCCTGAGTCGTTAAGCCAGATTTGTAAATCAGCTTAAAGGATTCACGTAAACCGTTAATCACGTCTTTCGACCAGCCTTTACGACGCATGCCTTCCACATTCATGGCAAATGCATGGGCCGGGTTACCCGATACCATCACATAGGCAGGAACATCTTTCAGAATCAGTGAAGCGCCCCCAATCATGCTGTAAGAGTCAATTTTACAGAACTGGTGAATACCTGAGTTACCACCAATCACGACATAATCGCCTACGTGTACGTGACCCGCCACACCGACATTATTTGCGAAAATATTATGATCACCAACCATACAGTCATGTGCAATATGGGTATTTACCATTAACAGGTTATGACTGCCAATCTTGGTAATACCTTTGTCTTGCACCGTACCACGGTGCAGACTGCAGTGTTCACGAATCTTGTTATAATCACCAATTTCCAGCCAGGTTTCCTCGCCTGCATATTTCAGATCCTGGCAGACTTCACCGACACTGGCGAACTGAAAAATTTCATTATGTTCACCAATACGTGTGAAACCACCCACCACGACATGTGAATGCAGTTTGGTACCAGCACCAATCGTGACATTTGGCCCAATAATACAGTAAGGGCCAATCTGTACATCTGCAGCAATTACTGCAGATGTGTCAATGATGGCAGTTGGATGAATTAGGGGATTATTGCTCATGCCTGCTCGACTTTCAGATGGGAAACCATAATTTCCGCGGTTGTTGCGACAATGCCATCTACTGTGGCAATGCAATTATATTTATAAATGCCACGTTTTTGCATCACTAATTCAGATTTAAGTACTAATTGGTCACCAGCAACCACTTGTTTTTTAAATCGAACCTTTTCAGCACCAGCAAAAAGGAATAATGAACCTTCTTTTGGAGTTTCATTATTCATGACAAAACCAAGAATACCTGAGATCTGTGCTAATGCCTCTACAATCAATACGCCTGGCATGATTGGATAGTTCGGAAAATGGCCTTGCAGAAACTCTTCATTAATTGAGACGTTTTTATAACCAACAATGCCATTTTCGGTAATATCAACAACGCGATCTACCAGCAGAAATGGATAGCGATGGGGTAAATATTCACGAATCTTTTGAATATTCATTGGCAATTCAGGCTTCGTGAATGTAGGCAAATTCGACTCTGTCATCATAATTATTTACGCAACTTAAATGTTGATTCAATGGACTCAATTTGAGATTGCATATGATCCAATCGTTTCACCAACTGGGTCAATGGCACATCTGCTAATTGTCTTAAGCGAACCACTGTGCGTTTCCATTGCTGATTTGGCAACAATCCCATGCCTGAAGAATAAGTACCTTCTTCAGTAATGTTATTTGTCACCATTGACATTCCTGTCAAGGTCACATTATCGGTAATATGTAGGTGTCCTGCTACCCCACAAGCTCCCGCGAGAATACAGTTTTTGCCAATCGTGGTACTACCGGCAATCCCGCATTTGGCTGCAATCGCAGTATTTTCACCAATCTTGACGTTATGGGCGATTTGCACAAGATTATCAATAATGACACCTTGTTCCAGAATTGTGTCATCCAGTGCACCCCGGTCAATACTACAGTTTGAGCCGATCCGGACATCATCTGCAATACGGACTGAACCCAACTGGGCAATCCGATGCCATTTCCCTTGATAAGGTGCGAAACCAAAACCTTCACTACCAATCACGGTATTGGCATGGATACGAACACGATTACCAATTTTTGTAGCACCTGTTAAAGTCACATGTGCATCAATAAAACAGTCCCGACCAATTTCAACCTGGTCGTCAATCTGAACGTGTGACTGGATAATGGTATTTTCACCTACCACACAATTCTTACCAATGATGGCATAGTGACCAATATAGGCACTGTCAGCAATGATGGCAGAGGGATGAATTTGTGCGGTACTTTCAATTCCCTGAGTCGTATGTTTTTTCTCAAAAACGTGAGTCAGAATTGCAAAAGCCAGATAAGGGTTGGCTACAACAATGAAGTTTTGCTGGGAAGCTAGCTGCTCTTTTAATTCAGCAGTCACAATTAAAGCACCTGCCTTACTCTGAGCTGCCTGTTCCAGATATTTATCTGCATTGACAAATGCAAGGTCATGAGAGGTTGCATTTTCAAGACTTGCCAAACCTCTCAAACATAAATCCGCCTGACCTACATACTCACCTTGGACAAGACGAGCGAGGTCAGCTAACTGAAGTTTTTGATGATTCATCGATTATTTAATTGCATTAACCTTTTGAATCATTTTATCAGTTAAATCATACTTCGCGTCATAAGCAAGTACGGAATTTTTATTTAAAACCACATCTAGCTTGTTTTCTTGGCGCAATTGTTCAGCAGCACGCTTCAAATTTCCTTCAAAAGCCTTATTTACACTTTGCATGCGCGTTTGTACAGTTGCCTGTACCTGTTGCTGTACACCTGCCAGTTGAGTCGCTTTCCCTTCAAATTCTTTAGCTATTTTTTCACGTTCTGCCTGTGTTTTTGCAGCCTGGCCTTTTTGCTTGATTGCAGCAAGGTCTTTTTGAAACTGTGCAATCTGGGCAGTTTGCGGCTTGATTTCATTTTCCAGAGTGGCATTTTGCTGCTTTAAATAAGTACTGTTTTGTACTACTTTTTCCAGATCAACGATCCCATAATCATCTGCATGTGACAATGAAGTTAAACCCGCTAAAGCAATACCTATTGCCATCATCATTTTTTTCATGTTTTTACCCATTCAAAAAATTTTGCTCACAAAACCTGATGGCTTCATGAGCAAAATTTGTATTTAAGATCAAAGTTTTCTTAGAAAGTACGTCCAATTTCAAACTGAATATTTTGAGTTTCATCACCGTCTTTATCATTTAACGGGTATGCATAGCTCAGTGATAATGGACCAATCATGGTAATCCAGGTGAAACCAGCACCTACGCTATAACGCATATTGCCTGCATCGAAACCAAAGTTGTCTTTACAGTATTGCTTCGCATTTACATCAGTATTTTGTGGATTGAGATATAAATTTCCGCGAGGCACATCACACTGAGTATCAAAAACTTGTGCTCCCTCTGCAAAAAGTACCGGGCGAACCTGACGTGCCCAATCTCCTTTAAATGGCACAGGAAGCACTAATTCTGTACCAAACTGGACTAAGGCATTACCACCCACTTCTTCTGGACCAAAGTCTTGTTCTCGTGATTCATTATAAGTTACACCTGGATATTTAGGGCCTAAGGTACTGTTTTCATAACCACGGACTGAACCATAACCACCAGCGTAGAAATTCTTATAGAATGGCAAATCATTACCATAGCCCAACTTACCATATCCACGCAGAACAAAATCTTTGCCTAATGGGAAGAAAGCTTGCGCATCATAAGTGACTTTTTGATATTCCACATCACTACCCGGCAAGGCAATTTCTGCATTCACACGGTGTGACATCCCAGTAGTCGGGAACATTGGACGGTTTAAGGTATTGTAAGACCAACCCAGATTCAGGTTATAAGTCAAGAAATCGCCTTTAAATTCATTTCCATAAGTAATTTGTGGCACTGCGCAGTCATAACCAATTACTGTAGTACCATCTTGTCCATAAATAGGTACAGTTAATTGTGAGTTACCAGCGCTGTCTTTTGGACAGTAGGCACCATCTCTAGTACTTTTACCACCATTAGCTAATAAATAATCCCGTACATAAGTCGACACATATGGACCTGTAGTCACTTCAGTTTGATCAATGTTCAAACCTAAGCTTACACTCTGGTTCTCATCGATTGGATAACCAAAGTTAATCCCGCCACCAAAACTATCTGTTACATAGTTGTTGACGTTATAGTCATCATCCAGCTTGGTTTTACGGTAGTACAGATTATAACCGCGACGTACACCATCAATGGTGAAGTACGGGTCCATTACACTCAAGTTATAATAATCTTGAGTTTCAGAACGTGACAGATCAATCGAAACGCTGTTCCCTGTACCCAGGAAGTTAGTCTGACTTAATCCAGCCTGGAACGTTACACCACCACTTTGAGAGAAACCAACAGCTAGAGTACTTGTACCTGAATGCTGCTCTTCAACTGCCACATTCAAATCAATCTGATCTGGTGATCCCGGAATACGAACAGGTTTGATATCAACTGTTTTAAAGAAACCAGTACGCTCTAAACGTACTTTAGACAGGTCAATCTTCTCATTGCTTGCCAGCGCACTTTCCATCTGGCGCATTTCACGACGTAATACTTCATCGGCAGTTTTAGAGTTACCTGTGAAGTTGATGCGACGCACAGTGACTTGTTGACCCGGATTAATATAGTAGTTCAGGTCAACCTGTTTAGTTTCGTTATTAATCTGAGGTACAACATTTACTTCAGCATAGTAATAACCAGCATTACCATATTTACGTAGCAATAGCTGCTTGACCGCATTCACTCGTTCCTGAGAGTAGGTGTCGCCTTCTTTATACAACTGCAAAGCTTGTAACTCTTCAGGTTTATAAAGCGCATCGCCTAGGAATTTGGTTTGTCCAAACTTAAACTGTTCGCCTTCATTGACTGAAACTTCAATAAAGACATTCTTTTTATCTTCGCTCAGGTTCAGACTTGAATTGGTAATATTGAAGTTGATGTAACCGCGGTTCAGATACATCGCACGTAAAGCTTCCAGGCTCGCAGCCATTTTTTCACGTGCATAACGATCATTACGCGAAATGACAGAACTCCAGCCACTTTCTTTAACAGCAAAGGCTTGCTTGATATCTGATTCTTTAAAGACAGTATTGCCGATAATATTGATATCAAAAACTTTAGCGGCTTTACCTTCAACAAAATCGATCAGCACTTCAACGCGGTTGTTTGGTTGAGGCGTCATTGTTACCGTAATATCGGCATCATAACGACCTTGCTGCATATATTGCTGTTCCAGCTCGGTTTCGACTGTTTGTAGTGCAGATTTCTTCAGTACCTCACCTTCAGCCAGACCCATTTTTTTCAGGCCTTCTTCAAGCGCTTCCTTTGGAATCAGTTTATTGCCTTTCAGCTCGATTTTTGAAATTACCGGACGTTCTACGACCTGGAATACCAAGGTATTGCCCTGTTGAACGGCTTTAATGTCATCAAATAGCCCAGATGCATACAGGCTACGAATCGCATTGGCAATGATCGGATCATTCACCCGGTCACCACTGTTGATTGGCACCAAGCCGTACACATTTTCTGGAGTTAAACGTACCAATCCATCAAATTTTATATCTTGTACAATGAAGTCTTCTGCCGCATATACTTGTTGTGCTACTGCCATTGCACTAACGAGTGCCAAAGGCATAAATAAATGTGTGTGCTGCATGCCAGTCTTTTCCGCTGTTAATTATTCCATTTACGTTATTATAAACGCATAAAGTCATTAAATAATGCCAAAAGCATCATACTGCCGAGCAGTACCATACCAATTTTTAATCCAACCAATTGTATTTGTTCAGAAACAGGTTTACCACGAATTAATTCGATAAAATAATAAACCAGATGTCCGCCATCAAGCATTGGGATTGGCAATAAGTTTAATATCCCTAAACTTACACTCATTAGCGCCATAAAGGAAATAAAAGTTTCCCAACCCATTTCCGCGCTTTGTCCCGCCACTTTGGCAATGGTAATCGGACCGGAAAGATTATCCAGACCAATCAGACCACGTACCATTTTGACGATCGAGTTCAGAATCATTGAAGACAGATGGGCTGTCTTGTCAAAGGCCATCACCATCGCCTCAACAGGCGTATAGTGAATCGTCTGTTTATATTCAGCAGGAATTGTCACCTTGCCCGGATCGCTTTGAACCCCGAGCATACCGGTTACATTCCCCATATTGTCACGTTTGCCTTGCGGCATGACTTGAAGATGTACGACCTGATTGTCACGTAATACATCTATCTTGAGTAATTTTTCTGGTGATGCCTGTACCACTTGTACCACATCGAACCAGTCTTTCATCTGTACACCATCAATGGCCAGAATCTTGTCACCTTCTTTAAGCCCCTGACGAATGGCTGCACCATCTTCACTCAGTTTGCTCACCACAGCCGGAATTTCCGGACGATATGGCAAGAAACCTAATGTATCAAGAGGTGACTGACTTTGATCTTTAAGAAAGTCCTGAATTGGTAACTGGAATATCTTGTTTTCACCCGCACGATCTGCCTGGATCGAAACCACACCAGTTTCACCCACACGATCCACCAAGGCATAACTCAGTTTTTCCCAAGTTTCGACTTGTGTACCATCTACAGCGACAATCTCGTCACCAGGCTGCATCTGTACAGTGGCTGCAGGTGTGTTTGGTAAGACCTTACCTACACGAGTATTCAGCTGTTCTTGTGCAGGTAAAAAAAGTACCCAAAACAGGACAACGGCTAAAAGCAGGTTAATGAGAGGACCCGCAGCAACGATGGCAATACGTTTCCAGGGATGCTGACGGTTAAAGGCTTTAGGCAAGTCTTCTTCTGCCACACTGCCTTCACGCTCGTCCAGCATTTTGACATAACCACCCAAAGGCAAAGCTGAAAGCTGATATTGGATACCGGATTTTTTGGAAGTCCACTTTAGAAGGGTTGGTCCAAAACCAATGGAATAGACCAGTACTTTAACGCCCAGTTTACGTGCCACAATGTAGTGACCAAACTCGTGAATCGCAATTAAGGGACCGAGTAATAGGATTGCGGCTGCAATAATAAACAAGGCGTTCATGTCTTAACTTCCTTTATTCACAACATATTGCTGTGATAAACCTCGTGCTGTGTGATCTGCATGCAGGATAGTATCCAGATCGTGTGCTGGTTGATTGTCCATCTGGTTCAGGACAGTTTCAACCACCTGAGGAATTTGGGTAAATCTGATTTGCTGATTTAAAAATGCAGCAACTGCAATTTCATTGGCCGCATTCAAAATTGTAGGCGCAATTCCACCACTCTTCATGGCTTGACGCGCTAATTTCAGTGCCGGAAAACGAACCACATCCGGTTCCTGAAAATTCAGTTGTGAATGCTTAAACAAATCCAGAGCCGGGATATGGGTACTGATCCGTTGTGGCCATGCCAAAGCATGTGCAATTGGCGTGCCCATATCCGGGTTACCCATTTGTGCCAATGTCGACCCGTCCACATATTGCACCATGGAATGAATAATACTCTGTGGATGCACAACAACTGTAACAAATTGTTCTTGAACTGCAAACAAATGACACGCTTCGATAAGTTCCAGCCCTTTATTCATTAAAGTAGCGGAATCTACGGAAATCTTTTGCCCCATTGACCAGTTAGGATGTTTGCAGGCTTGAGCAGGTGTCACATCATGCAATTGTTCAAGAGAATAGTTCAGGAATGGACCGCCAGAAGCAGTCAGTAAAATCTGATGAACACCGAGCTTAGGTTGACCATTACGTTCGGCATCAAAGTAGTTTTGAGGCAGGCACTGGAAAATTGCATTATGTTCAGAGTCGACAGGCAATAATAATGCACCATAATCTCGCGCGGCTTGCATCATGATGTCGCCGGACATGACCAAGGCTTCTTTATTGGCCAACAGGACACGCTTACCCGCTTTGACTGCAGCCAATGTAGGAAGCAGGCCTGCCGCCCCGACTATTGCTGCCATCACAATATCAACATCAGCATGCTCTGCGACTGAAATTAAGCCCGCTTCATCCTGAAGAATTTCGATATCTGATAAGCCCTGCACTTGTAGCAACTGAGAAAGCTCATCGACCTTATTTGCAGGCACTACAGCCACTTTAGGACGGTACTGCTGACAGATTTCTGCCAGCTCAGTAATACGACTTTGCGCTGTCACAGCGAAAACCGAGTAAGCTTCAGGATGTTGCTGCAAAATTTTTAAAGTACTTTGACCAATTGAACCTGTAGCACCCAGTATACAAACAGCTTGTGACATTTATAAATCTACGCCAATAAGTTTTAAAACATATATGCCTGTTGCAAAGATAGGAGCTGCAGCAAGCAAAGAATCAATACGATCTAGTACACCACCATGACCCGGCAAAATACGGCCCGAATCCTTGATTCCAGCACGACGCTTAATCATGGATTCAAACAAGTCACCTAGCACTGAACTAAACACGGTAATAACAGAAAGGATCAGGAACAGACATAGCTCTGGCCAAGTCATATCTAGATAAAGTGAAGCGACGACAACCACGATGAGCATGGAGGTAAGAATACCGCCGTATAGACCTTCTACCGACTTGTTTGGGCTGACATTTGGTGCGAGTTTTTTCTTGCCGAATTTGCGTCCAACAAAGTAAGCGCCACTGTCTGCACCCCAAACCAGCAGGAACAGGTACATTAACCACCATGGAGAGTTTAGCCAAACCGAGAAGATTGCTGTAACAGCAGCAGAAACCAGCACAATCCCGATGCCATGCAAGCTGACATTGTACCAGCCATCATAATCAGGATAGGTTTTAACCCAGTAAATACTCAGCAACCAGGTCAGGATAGATGCTGACCACAATAATAAGGCCACATCCCAATAGTATAAAGCCAGTGCAGATAAGGCTGCAGTCAGTAGACCATAACCCCACGCCATTGGCTTGATTACATTTTTACATTTTCGCGGCATGAGTTTAAACCACTCATAGCCTGCCACCCCGGCAGCCACAACCATCAATGCGAACATTGGATATTGTAATTTGGTCGCAAACATACAGCTCAGTACGACTGCAACCAGCACCAATGCGGTTATAATCCGCTCAAACATGTGTATTAATTCTCAAGTCTTTCTTGAAGAATCTGCTCTGATGTTTTACCGAAACGACGTTCGCGCCCGCCAAATACAGCAAGTGCGTCATCGAATTCCTCTACGGTAAATTCTGGCCATAAGGTCTCAGTAAAATACAGCTCTGCATATGCTGCCTGCCAGAGCAGGAAATTGGACAGGCGGAAATCTCCACCGGTACGAATCAGCAGATCAACAGGCGGCAAGTCACTCAAACTGACATATTGACCGAACACATCAGTATCAATTGCTTCAAGATCTAATTTATTTGTTAAAACATCCGCAGCAATCTGCTTCGCAGCTTGTGCCATGTCCCACATTCCACCATAGCTGATTGCAATGGTAAGCGTCATACTATCGAAATTAGCAGTCCTTTGTTCTGCTTGCAACATCAATGCTTGCAGTTCAGGTGATAAACGCGACCGATCACCAATAAAACGGAAAGCAATATTAAATTTTTGCATACGTGGCAACTGTTCATGAATCGTGTCTTCCAACAACTTCATGAGCAAGTCGACCTCATATTGGGGACGATTCCAGTTTTCGCTGGAGAATGCAAAGACCGTTAAAGCCTGGATATTTCTTTTTCTACAATGTTCAACAATCGGGTCAAGAACCGTTTTTCCTTCACGGTGTCCGTCACCTTTCTGCATCTGATTTTTTTTGGCAAAACGATTGTTGCCATCCATGATGATGGCAACATGTTTTGGAAGACGGGAATTTTCTTCAGAAGCGGTCATTGATGAATTAGACCTTCATCAATTCAGCTTCTTTCGCAGCCAAGCGTTTGTCTACTTCAGCAACAAATTTGTCTGTGATTTTCTGAATTTCGTCAGATGCACGACGTTCATCATCTTCAGAAATTTCTTTTTCTTTCAACAATGCTTTGATGTCACCTAAAACATCACGACGGATGTTACGGATCGCAACTTTGGCATTTTCAGCTTCGTTACGTGCAACTTTCTGCATGTCACGACGAGTTTCTTCAGTCAACGCTGCCATTGGTACACGGATCGCGTCAGCAGTAATCGGGTTCAAGCCAAGATCAGACTCACGGATCGCCTTATCAATTGCAGCAACCATTGAACGTTCAAACGGTTGAACCAGCAATGTACGTGAATCTTCCACGCCTACGTTGGCAACCTGGTTCAATGGCACATCAGAGCCGTAGTAAGGAACCATGACACCGTTCAAAATCGATGGATGCGCACGTCCGGTACGAACTTTTGCGAAACCATGTTCTAACGAGTCAAGAGACTTGTTCATACGCTCTTCTGCGTCTTTTTTAAGATCGTTAATCATATGATCTTCCTTACTTAATTCTTAAAAGATGTATTTACTAAATTAGGAGGTAGTATAAAGGGCTTTGTAGCTCACGTCATTAATTGGTGACGTGAGTTCCTTCTTTTTCACCCATCACCACTGAAAGCAATGCGCCAGATTTGTTCATGTCAAATACTTGAAGTGGCACATTGTGGTCACGACATAAGCAGATCGCGGTTAAATCCATGACGCCCAACTTCTCGTCCAGCACCTGATCAAATGTCAAAGTATCGTATTTCACGGCATCTTCGTATTTGCTTGGATCTTTGTTATAAACACCATCAACCTTAGTAGCTTTCAGGATCAGGTCAGATTCAATCTCGATACCACGCAAGCATGCTGCTGTATCCGTAGTAAAGAACGGATTACCTGTACCCGCAACAAATACGCACACTTCACCTTGAGTCAGATGACGGATGGCATCGCGGCTAGAATAAGATTCAACCACTGCACCAATCGGTAATGCAGACATCAAACGGGTTTTGATATTACGGCGTACCAAAGCATCGCGTAATGCCAGACCGTTCATGACAGTTGCCAGCATACCCATCTGGTCACCGGTTACACGACCTACCAGACCATCTTTTTGCAACTGGCTACCACGGTACAGGTTACCACCGCCCACGACGATACCGACTTGTACACCCAAACCCACGAGATGCGCAATAGAAAGTGACATCTGATCGAGCACTTGTGCATCGATACCCATGTCTTTGTTTCCTGCCAGTGCTTCACCAGATAGCTTTAGCAGGATGCGACCAAAACGTGGCTTTTTAGAATCCAACATCATCAAACTCCAAATTATTTAATCTAAATTCTTTTAATTCAAAATCTTAAGCAGACTTGATTGAGATCAGCTTGGCAAATAAATCATATTCATCTGCATCAGTGATTTCGACTTCAAGCAAATCTCCTGCCTTAATCAAACTTTTGTCGATATCTTCAACAAAAACATTACCATCAATTTCAGGCGCATCCGCATATGAGCGTGCTACAGCAACCGGGAATTCTTCTTCTAGATCATCGACTAGCACAGTCATTTTCTGGCCAATACGTTTTTGTAGCTTCGCTGCTGAAATTTCCTGCTGAACCTGCATGAAACGTTCATAACGTTCCTGTTTGATCTCTTCAGGCACATGATCTGGAAGATCGTTCGCTGTCGCACCTTCAACTGGTGAATAAGTGAAACAGCCCACGCGATCTAGCTGCGCTTCTTTCAACCAGTCCAGAAGCATCTGGAAATCTTCTTCCGTTTCGCCCGGGAAACCCACCACAAATGTAGAACGGATGACTAGGTCAGGACATTTCTCACGCCAAACTTTTAAACGCTCCAGTGTATTTTCACTGTGAGCAGGTCGTTTCATCAGCTTCAGGATTCTTGGGCTGGCATGCTGGAATGGAATATCCAGATAAGGCAGGATTTTGCCTTGCGCCATCAAATCAATTACAGCATCTACGTGTGGATATGGATAGACATAGTGCAGACGCACCCAGATGCCCAATTGACCCAATGCTTCACACATGTCATAGAATTTGGTTTTAACTGGCTGGCCTTTCCAGAAATCCAGTTTGTATTTAGTATCAACGCCATAAGCAGAAGTATCCTGGGAGATCACGAGTACTTCTTTGACACCTGAACGTTTCAGTGCTGCAGCTTCTTCAAGCACAGAACCGACTGGACGGGAAACCAGATCACCACGCATGCTTGGAATGATGCAGAAGGTACAACGGTGGTTACAGCCTTCTGATATTTTCAAGTACGCATAGTGTTTCGGAGTAAGACGAATGCCTTGCTCAGGAACTAAATCAATAAATGGATTGTGTTTTGGCGGTTCAGGAACATACTCATGTACCGCATCCATCACTTCTTCATATGCTGCTGCACCCGTCACTTTCAGGACATTCGGGTGCATTTGGCGAATTTTATCTTCGTCTTTTCCTAGACAACCTGTTACGATAACACGACCATTCGCGCTCATCGCTTCACCGATGGCATCTAAAGACTCTTGTACTGCAGATTCAATAAAACCACAGGTATTTACTACTACTAAATCAGCACCGTCATAATCCGATGCGACATCATAACCTTCAGTCTTTAACTGAGTTAAAATTCGTTCAGAATCTACCAATGCCTTAGGACAACCTAAAGATACAAAACCGACTTTGGGGGACTTCATGAATCTGCGCTCCACTAGAATGCGCGTATTGTATGTCTTTTCGCATCATAAAAATAGTTGAAATGGCCACTCTTTGCATCACGCACTAAAATAACGCCATAAAATATTCAATATAAAAGCTTATGCACCAAAATGAATCATTTTAGGTTTACAGCCTCAATTTAATCCGTTATACCTGAGTTTGATTGGGCATCCCCGTCAGATTTCGTGCATTTTTCAGCAAAATTTTAACAAGAGTTCTAAAGTTGGCGTGCATCTTGCTTAATTTGCCTCAAATCTGAACTTTGAAATTGTTATTTTGCTTTATGAAGATGCCATTGCGCCATTTTAATACAGGAAAACCACCGCTAATGGATCAGCCTCTTTCCATCGACTATCGCCTTTTGGTGGACAACCTGACCACTGCCATTATGCTGGTTGATAGTCATCTGAATATTTATTACTTAAATACAGCCTGCGAGGCCATGTTTGATGTCAGCCTGTTACGCGCATCAGGCACGCCGGTATTAAATATACTGCAAGCGCCAACAGATGAATTCAATACTGAAGAATCTCTCTATAACACACTGCATACTGGCCAACCTTATACTCGCCGTGAGGCGACGATCATCGTCAACTTTAAAGACATTCATGTGGACTATACGGTTTCCCTGCTCAATGCGGGCAAGCCAAATCATCCTTTATTGTTGATCGAGCTGAATCAGCGTGACCGTATGCTGAAAATCTCACGTGAAGAAAACTATATCCAGCAGCATCAAGTTGCGCGCCAATTAATTCGTGGTGTTGCACATGAGATCAAGAATCCACTCGGTGGCATTCGTGGTGCAACCCAGCTTCTGGCACGTAGCCTTGAAGATCCAAAATATAAAGAGTTCACTGACATTATTATTAGTGAAGTGGATCGCCTGAGAAATCTGGCAGATAGCATGCTCGGTTCACGCCAGCTACCAAGCTATGAAATGGTCAATGTGCATGAGCCTTTAGAACGTGTCCGCTCACTGATCGTGAATCAGACTAAAAAGAAAATTAAAATTACCCGGGACTATGACCTGTCCCTACCGGAAGTTCTGGCAGATCGTGATCAGCTCATTCAGGTCATGCTAAATATCTGCGTGAATGCCGTTCAGGCGATGACAGAAAACAAGGATTTCTTTGTCGAGCATCAACCGGAACTTATTTTAAGAACCCGGATTCAGCGTCTTTATACCATTAGTGGTGTGATTCACCGATCTGTGGTTCGAATCGACATCGAAGATAATGGTCCGGGTGTTCCAGACGATATTATCGAAGCCGTGTTCTACCCGCTTGTGACCAGCCGTGCCAAAGGTACCGGATTAGGTCTCAGCATTGCTCAAAATATTATGCATCAACATAACGGAATGATTGAATGCCAGTCAGTTCTAGGAAAAACCGTATTTAGCTTATTTTTACCTTGGGAGTCAGATCATGTCGCGAAATAAAATATGGGTGATTGATGACGATCGTGCCATGCGTTGGGTACTAGAAAAAACATTTAAAGAAGAAGGTTTCGACGTTACTAGTTTTGAAGAAGCCCAGTCAGCACTTGATCAGTTGGGCGTAGATGCACCTGATGTGATCCTAACCGATATCCGTATGCCAGGTATTGATGGTCTGACCTTTTTAGGCAAGGTGAAAAATACCAATCCTGATTTGCCGGTTATTATTATGACGGCGCATTCGGATCTGGAATCTGCTGTATCCAGTTATCAAACAGGTGCTTTTGAATACCTGCCAAAACCATTTGATATTGATGAAGCATTGGCACTGGTCAATCGTGCGATTTTACATATCACCAAATTACAGCAGCAAGAATCTGCCAAATCTGCACCAACCATTCAATCGACTGAGATCATTGGTGAATCGCCTGCCATGCAGGAAGTCTTCCGTGCCATTGGTCGTTTGTCTCAATCACACATTACCGTGCTGATTAATGGTGAATCCGGTACAGGTAAAGAACTGGTAGCGCATGCCCTACACCGCCATTCACCGCGTAGCAATAAACCGTTTATTGCACTGAACATGGCGGCTATTCCAAAAGACCTGATTGAGACTGAATTATTTGGTCATGAAAAAGGCGCTTTTACCGGTGCAAATACACAGCGTCAAGGCCGTTTTGAACAGGCTAACGGCGGTACGCTATTCCTGGATGAAATTGGCGACATGCCTTTTGAAACACAAACGCGTTTGTTACGTGTCCTGGCTGATGGTGAATTCTATCGTGTAGGTGGTCACATTCCGGTTAAAGTTGATGTACGCATTGTGGCTGCAACGCATCAGGACTTGGAAAAACTGGTACATGACGGCCGCTTCCGTGAAGACTTATATCACCGTCTAAACGTGATTCGTATTCATATTCCTAAACTGGCGCATCGCTCTGAAGATATTCCGATGTTGGCGCAGCACTTCCTGGCGCGTGCAGGTAAAGAACTGGGTGTAAATCCTAAAATCTTGCGTCCTGAAACTCAGGAATATATGCAGAAGCTGCCTTGGCAAGGTAACGTGCGTCAGCTTGAAAATACTTGTCGCTGGCTGACTGTGATGATTACCGGCCGTGAAGTCTATCCTGAAGATCTGCCACCTGAATTAAAACAGATTCCAATTCAGCAACAGGATCCGGGTGCTCCAATTCCGAACCTAAATCAAATTGCGCCGCATCATTGGGATGAGTTACTGGGTCAATGGGCGATCCAGAAACTGAAAAACGGCGAAATGAAGCTGTTAGATGTGGCTACACCAATGTTTGAACGCACACTCATTAATGCTGCACTACAACAAACCCGTGGTCGTAAGCGTCATGCTGCGGAGCTTTTAGGTTGGGGACGTAATACCCTCACCCGCAAGCTGAAAGAGCTCGGCATGGACAGTGCAGATGACGATGAAGTAGAAGAAGTCGAAGGCCAGGCCTGAAATTAAAAAAGCACCCTTGGGTGCTTTTTTATTGCTTATATAGTAATGAGATTCTTACACTGTTAAACCGATATAACGCGAATAACCTGCCGCGCCTAGATCCGATTTTAAAATCAGATAATTCGGATAAGTACTTGTGGTGATTTCTTCGAACATGTTGACGATGTCATCATTGGCATGCAGCTCATCGACTGTCTTTCGCATAGTTTGCTCAAATTCATCTGTGATGTACTCAAAACCAATATCCATGGCAATAAATAAGGTATGTTCACACGGTTGAACATACTGTTCTTCTTGCCAGTTAATAATCTCTTGATGGCAATGTGGGCAGGCAATATTATCGGTGGCTTGGATGTCGAGTTCTACAAGTTGATATGGCATCTTTAATATCTAAAATCAGGACTTTCATTATTTTAACAAACGATTGAATATGAAATCTAATTATTATAAACAGATCTTTCCCTCTCCTTTTAGGAAAGGATCAGGGAGAGGTAAATTTTAAAACAACAGTTCTATTCCACAATAAAAAACCCGCACTTAGCGGGTTTTCTATTACTTCATGATCTTAAGCAGATTTTTTTGCTTGAGCATTCTTACGAATAGTGATCATCACCAATTGAACTGCTGCTGGTGTTACACCTGGAATACGGCTTGCCTGAGCCAGTGTTTCAGGACGAATATCTTTCAGCTTCAAGGTAATTTCACGAGAAAGGCCAGAAACAACATCATAATCAAAATCAGCAGGAATACGAGTTTCTTCCAGACGTTTCATTTGCGCAACGTCTTGATGTTGACGGTTGATATAACCTTCGTATTTCACCGCAATTTCAATCTGATCACCCACTTGTGGTGAAACTTCAGAACCTGTGAGCTCTGCAATTTGAGCAAAGGTGATGTTTGGACGTTTTAACAAATCAATTGCAGAACATTCTTTAGAAAGATCCGCACCCGTCATTTCTACGAATTTTTTACCCATTGGATTGTTTGGTGCAGCCCAAAGGTGTTGCAAACGACCTGTTTCTTTCTCTACAGCTTCCATTTTTTCACAATAAGCTGCCCAACGTTCGTCATCAACCAGACCCATTTCACGACCGATTGGTGTTAAACGCTGATCCGCATTATCTTCACGCAGCATCAAACGGTATTCCGCACGTGAAGTGAACATACGATACGGTTCTTTAGTACCTAAAGTAATTAGGTCATCAACCAGTACGCCCATGTATGCTTCATCACGTTTTGGTGTCCATTGTTCTTGATCCCATGCACGACGTGCAGCGTTCAAGCCTGCAAGCAAGCCTTGTGCGCCCGCTTCTTCATAACCGGTTGTACCATTGATTTGACCAGCAAAGTACAGGTTATTGATCGCTTTTGTTTCCAAAGTGAACTTTAATGCTTGAGGGTTGAAATAATCGTATTCGATTGCATAACCCGGACGAAGAATGTGTGCATTCTCCATACCACGGATTGAACGCACCAATTCAAACTGAACATCAAATGGTAAAGAAGTTGAAATACCGTTTGGATAAAGCTCATGTGTATCCAGGCCTTCAGGCTCAAGGAATACTTGGTGTGAATCTTTATCAGCAAATTTATGAATTTTATCTTCAATTGATGGACAGTAACGTGGACCTACACCTTCAATCACACCAGTGTACATCGGTGAACGGTCTAAACCGCCACGAATGATCTCATGGGTACGTTCATTGGTATGCGTGATGTAGCAGTTCACCTGTTCAGGGTGCATAGACACATCACCCATAAATGACATGGTTGGAGACGGGAAATCACCCGGCTGCGGTGTCATGACAGAGAAGTCGACTGAACGTGCATCAATACGTGGTGGCGTACCAGTTTTTAAACGACCTACAGGCAAGTTTAATTCACGTAAACGATGTGCTAGTGAAATTGAAGGAGGATCGCCGGCACGACCACCTGAAGCATTGTTAAGACCGATATGAATCACACCACCCAAGAATGTACCTGCAGTTAGCACCACAGTTTTCGCATCAAAGCGAATACCCATTTGGGTCACGACACCTTTAACAGTATCGCCTTCAACAATCAGGTCATCTGCTGCTTGCTGAAAGATATCCAGATTCGCTTGATTTTCTAAAGTCTCACGAATCGCCGCTTTATAACGAACACGGTCAGCCTGCGCACGAGTTGCACGTACTGCTGCACCTTTACGTGAATTCAGAATACGGAATTGAATACCGCCTTTATCGGCAGCCAGCGCCATTGCACCGCCCAAGGCATCAATTTCACGCACTAAATGTGATTTACCGATCCCGCCAATGGCCGGGTTACAGCTCATCTGCCCTAAAGTCTCAATGTTATGAGTTAAGAGTAATGTCTGTCGACCCATACGTGCTGCAGCCAGTGCTGCTTCCGTACCTGCGTGACCGCCACCGATAACAATGACATCGTATACTTTAGGATAGTGCATAGTGGTAAATAGAGAGATAGAAAAAGGATAGCTGAACATTATAGCAAACTTCCTTCCAAAGTTGACAAAATCACTTGAATTTATCCTTCGGAATTTACTCTGCCAGCCAATAAAGCAATGTAATCAAACTTTGCATACTTACTATATAAATTAAACATCTAAACTCAAAAAGTTACCCGACTCATATTGTTTAATATTGATTAGTTTTTAATCTATAAAGTGGTCACATTACAAACAAAGGTATACATGATGAATAAGAATATTTTCCTAGCAACAGCGCTCTGCGGTCTATGTTTCGCTCCATTTGCAGCCTCAGCAAATGATAAAGTCGAGAAGGTTTATAATGCCCAAAAATACCAGCAAGTTTGTAAAGGTAAATCAGAGGGCGCTCCTGTAAGTTTTGCTTACCGCGGCATTATCTGGAATGGTACCTGTCAGCAACAGTTCTTCCCTTCATCATCAACCAATATCAAAGGCGATGAACCTGAACTTTATACATCTTGTAGTTCAGGCGGCAAAACTTCAGCAACCATTAATGGCACTCAGGTCAATGGTAAATGTGCATTAGGCTTTACCCCTCCACGTCCACAGTCACAAATGCAAACTCAGCCTCAAACCCCATCTCAATCAGGGATGTAAATCACTATATAGCTGATTAAATATATTTTTAATCAGAAACTTAACGGGTAAAATGCATAAATTTTACCCGTTTTTATATTGCTTATTTATTCATCTACGCTAAACTCAAAACATACCTAAAAAATGAATAATAAAAAGGAAACTTCATGGATTCGGGGTTTTTTAGTTTGTTTTTGCCGATTACTTTGGCAATTACGATGATGGGGTTAGGACTACAGTTAACAGTCAAGGATTTTCTGCATGTTAGTCGTTATCCCAAGGTGATTTTTATTGTCTTATTCTCACAACTGGTCATTTTAACCGGTTTAACCTTTTTAATCTGTCTAGTACTGGATCTGCCACCATTGCTTGCTGTAGGCATGATGCTGCTAGCTGCCTCTCCAGGAGGTGCCACTGCCAATCTGCTGAGCTATCTTTATAAAGGTGATGTGGCGCTTAATATCACGTTAACCGCTATCAATACGATTATTTCTATTTTCACCTTACCTTTTATTATGAACCTGTCCCTGTACTATTTTATAGGACACGATACCGGCATAGGCTTACCGCTTGAAAAAATGGCTCAGGTTTTTCTGATTACAATTATTCCGGTTGTGATCGGCATGCTGATTCGGGCAAAATTTCCAAAGCTTTCAGATATTGTACATATGCCAATGCGGTTTCTATCTATCGCTTTTTTAAGCATGCTCTTGATTTATGCCATTTTCCAAGAGCGCTTTAACATCATCGAATATTTTGCCAGTATCGGGATTGCTACTTCCATATTATGTTTTTCCAGCCTGTTTCTCGGTTATTGCCTGCCTTTATTAATGGATATCCCAGACAAGATGGCACGCGCCTGTACCTTTGAAGTCGGCATTCACAACACAACTGTATCAATGACGATTGCGATTTCTGTCCTCAATAATGTCACCATTGCCATCCCTGCGGGTATTTATTCAATTGTCATGTACGTTTTTGCCGGTATTTTTGGTTTTATGATTAGTCAGCAAAAGCTTAGCTATAGTGGCAAGAGTCGTTTATCAGATTTGTAACTTCCTAAGTCAAATGCCTGCTTAAGCTGTATGCTTTTTATAGAAAATTTAAAACTATTAAAATAAATTTCTATAAGGAGCATGCAGATGGACTCTGGCATCATAACAATATTCCTCCCCCTCGCACTCGCCATCATCATGGTGGGATTAGGACTCGAACTCACACTCAAAGATTTTGCGCGGGTAAGTCAGCACCCTAAAGCAGTGCTGGTTGCCTTGTTTTGTCAATTAATTCTGCTGGTAAGCATTGCTTTCATTCTATGTAAAGTTCTGGCTTTACCACCTTTACTTGCTGTTGGTCTGATGTTGCTGGCCGCATCGCCAGGTGGCAGTACCGCAAATCTGTTCAGCTATTTGTTTAAAGGCGATCTAGCCCTCAATATTACCTTGACTGCGATCAATTCGGTGGTTGCTGCATTTACCTTGCCTTTAATTATGAACTTTTCCATTATGCATTTTATGCAGGACAGTCAGCAGATCAGCTTGCAGTTCGGAAAGATTCTGCAAGTGTTTGGTATCATTATTATACCAGTCGCGATTGGTATGTTGATTCGTCATTATGCGCCTGCGCTTACAGTAAAGTTAAACAAGCCTCTCCGCATTTTTGCAGTCCTCTTTCTGGTGCTGATTATTGCAGGAGCAATTTATAGTGAACGCGCCAATATTGCCGAATATCTGACTCAGGTGGGTTTAGCAACCGCCCTGTTCTGTCTCTTCAGCTTAATGATTGGCTATTTTGTTCCACGACTAATGAACATCAATTCTGCTCAGGCACGTGCCAGCGCTTTCGAGATCGGTATTCATAACAGTACACTCGCCATGACCATTGCACTTACTGTCATGTCCAGCACTGTGGTTGCCATGCCTGCTGCGGTCTATTCCATCTTCATGTATATCTTCGCGGCTATTTTTGGATTATTACTGAATCGCTTTGCTCCAGTAACTGCACGTCCTAGCATTTCTCCCACTCAGGAAAATGCGTTTTAACCGGTTTTCATAAAAAGGATGCGAAAGCATCCTTTTTATTTGCCTCCATCTCAAGAAGATCACACCTTCAAGCCGAACTTCCGTTACAATAGCTTTTTGAAAAAATGTATAAAGGTTATTTCTGTGAAGTGGTTACAAATTCATATTACAGTTGATCAGGCTCAGGTAGATTTTACTGAAACATTACTTAGCTCACTGGGCGCCGTAAGTGTCACTCTGGATGATGCTGAAAACCAGGATTTGCTGGAACCACTTCCAGGTGAAACACCACTCTGGAATAAAGTGATCGTGACTGGCATCTATGCTCAGGAAGATGACGAAGAAGAAATCGATGTAGCTGCATTGGAAACCTTTATTCGCGCACAACTACCTGAAGCACCGATCCGCCATGAATTCCTGGAAGATCAAGCTTGGGAACGCACCTGGATGGATGCCTACGAGCCAATCCAGATTTCTGAAAAATTCTGGATTGTTCCAGAATGGATGCAAGCGCCTGAAGCAGATGCAGTGAATATTAAACTTGATCCAGGTTTGGCCTTTGGTACAGGTAACCATGCATCTACTTTCCTTTGCCTGCAATGGCTGGGCAAAACCGATGTAAAAGACAAGATCGTGATCGATTATGGCTGTGGTTCAGGTATTCTGGCTGTCGCTGCATTGTTACTTGGTGCCAAATATGCCTATGCAACTGATATTGACCCACAAGCTGTTTTGGCCACCAAACAGAATGCTGAACTGAATGGCGTATTGGATCGACTTTATGTTGGTTTACCGGAAGAGTTCAATGCAGAGCTTGGTGAGCAGAAAGCAGATGTATTTGTTGCTAATATTCTGGCTGGCCCACTCATGATGCTTGAGCCTGAGTTCGCAGAATTGGTCAAACCTGAGGCAGAGTTCGCACTCGCAGGTGTTATCGAAGAGCAAGTTGCTGATGTTACTAGCATTTACTCAAAACATTTTGATATATTAGAAGTAGAAAAACGCGATGAACACTGGTGCCGTATCTCGGGGAAACGCCATAAGAATTAAAGAGTCTATAAACATTTATGAGTGACAAGCGAACCCACTGCCCGACCTGCTCTACAACCTATAAAGTTACGGTTGCGCAATTAACCATTGCCCAAGGCATGGTTTGCTGCCCAAAATGTAGTACGACCTTTAATGCTTTATCGCATCTGGTGACCGAAGCACAGAATTCGGTCGCCCTTACCCATACGCCAAGTCATGTTTCTTATATTAATAGAAACCTCACCAAATCTACTTCTTCAGCTAATTCTTCAGATCAGCACTATTTACTGAACATCTTTGATGAAAAAGTTGAAAACTCAAATATTGATCTGAAGACCTATCTGAACAACCTGAATTATTTCAGTACTGAACCGATTGCAGTACTGCCTAGCATGAACTGGGATGATCAGGCTGATAAACAGCACAATAAAGGCCCGCTTTATTATTTAGGCTGGACCAGCCTAAACCTGTTCTTATTTGGCTTACTTTTATTTCAATTCTTCTGGTTCAATCCACACTATATTAAGAATAGTCATGTGATGAGTGTGGCTTTTAACAATATCTGTGAAGTGTTCAACTGTTCCAATCTGGAAGAACATTACAATCTGATCAATACCAATAAGGTCAAAGCCAAAGCGATTGCCACAGATAAAACCCAGTTTAGTGGTGAGCTAATCAATTTCCACAAGCGCAGTCTGGAAATGCCAAACTTAAGAGTTCACCTTAAAGATCAGGGTGTAGTCTTGGCAACTTATAATTTAAAACCTCAGGAATACCTGATCGAAAGCCTAGTCAAGATTCAACGTATTCCCCAAAACAGCCCATTTAAATTTGAATTTGTGCTTCCTGTCGACCGTAAAGACTTCGATAATTACAGTTTGGAAATAATTCGACCTTAATATTGATAAAAACTATTAAAAAACGAAAAAAAAGTTAAAAAAAATGCAGTTTTCTTGCTCACTTTTCCCGAGACAATGGTATTATACGCGCCACGAAAGCTATGTGCTGCAAACTCCTCGCTACTTTTTCACAACAAATACAGTCTTGCCTAATGCGCTATAAAACTTATTGCGTATCGAGCAGATTTTTTTGTTTTGATTTTGGTCAGTAACAAAACTTTAACTATTGTTACGCTTATTTTTCGACCAAATCGTCGAGATGTGGCAAGCTACAAGCTCAATGTAATGACCAAGTTTTAGAACTCCAGTTTTAGGATCTAAAATGGAGTTCATTTCAATTTCTAGACCACTTTTATATATCGCTTTACCCAAGTGATATTTGATTTTTCGGATTAATTCGCATGAATAGCAAATCTCCTATTTTTACTGCACAATCTGATGTCGCTCTTCGTATTCACGTAGATCGCGCAGTTCGCCACTACTTTGCACAACTGCAAGGCGAGCAACCTTCTCAGGTGTACGACATGGTGCTGGCAGAAATGGAGAAGCCTTTATTATCTGTCGTTCTAGAATATACGCGTGGTAATCAGACACGCGCTGCCGAGATTCTCGGACTAAACCGCGGTACTTTACGTAAAAAGTTAAAAGCTCACGGTTTAATGAGTGAATAAATGATAAAATGCTTGCGGCTACCGCAGGCATTTTTTTTGACTGTTAATTAGCTATTTAGATTTAATCTGTTCCTTGGTAACTGTGACGAAGATCATGACTATTAAACGCGCTTTAATCTCTGTTTCCGATAAAACCGGTATTGTGGAATTTGCACAAGACCTTGCTGCTCTTGGGGTAGAAATTTTATCTACAGGTGGTACATACAAATTGTTGAAAGACAATAATGTTGCTGTAGTAGAAGTTTCGGAGCACACTGGTTTCCCAGAGATGATGGACGGCCGTGTAAAAACACTACATCCGAAAATTCATGGTGGCATTCTGGCTCGTCGTGGTCTAGACGAAGCTGTGATGGCTGAACACAACATCGATGCGATCGATCTTGTCGTTGTTAACCTGTATCCATTTGCTGCAACTGTAGCGAAATCAAACTGTTCACTGGCTGATGCCATTGAAAACATCGACATCGGTGGTCCAACAATGGTTCGTGCTGCTGCGAAAAACCACGCGTCTGTTGGTATCGTAGTAAATGCTGCTGACTATGCAACTGTAATTGCTGAGCTTAAAGCTGATGGTGCTTTATCTTATGCAACCCGTTTTGACCTTGCGGTTAAAGCATTCGAACATACTGCTCAATATGACGGTATGATCGCATCTTACTTAGGCGCTCGCGTAGGTAAAGAAGAAGGTCAGGCAGACAAATTTGCGCGTACTTTCAATACTCAATTAAACAAAGCTCAAGACTTACGTTACGGTGAAAACCCGCATCAGTCTGCTGCATTCTATATTGATCCAGCTGCGAAAGAAGCCTCTGTTGCGACTGCAAAACAGTTACAAGGTAAGGAACTCTCTTATAACAACATCGCGGATACTGATGCTGCACTTGAATGTGTGAAATCATTCGCGAAACCTGCTTGTGTGATCGTAAAACATGCGAACCCATGTGGTGTTGCAGTTTCTTTAGACGGTATCAAAGCTGCTTACGACTTGGCTTATGCAACTGACCCTGAATCTGCATTCGGTGGCATCATTGCATTCAACCGTGAATTAGACGTTGCAACTGCGCAAGCAATTGTGGATCGTCAATTCGTTGAAGTGATCATTGCGCCTAGCATCGCTGAAGGCGTTCTTGAAGTGACTGGCGCTAAGAAAAACGTACGTGTACTCGTATGTGGTGAACTTCCTGCGATTGACGAACGTGCTCCACAACTGGACTACAAACGTGTAAACGGTGGTTTACTGGTTCAAGATCAAGACTTGGGCATGATCACTAAAGATGACCTGAAAGTTGTGACCAAACGTGCTCCAACTGAACAAGAAATCGATGACATGATCTTCGCTTGGAAAGTTGCGAAATACGTGAAATCTAACGCGATTGTTTATGCGAAAAATCGTCAAACCATTGGTGTGGGCGCAGGTCAAATGAGCCGTGTCAACTCTGCTCGTATTGCTGCAATCAAAGCTGAACATGCAGGTCTTGTGGTTGAAGGTGCTGTAATGGCGTCTGACGCATTCTTCCCATTCCGTGATGGTATTGATAACGCTGCCAAAGCTGGTATCAAATGCATTATCCAACCGGGTGGTTCTATGCGTGATGAAGAAACAATTGCAGCAGCTGACGAAGCTGGTATTGCAATGGTATTCACTGGCATGCGTCATTTCCGCCACTAATTTTTAAGTATTAAATTTCAAACCCTCCTTTTCATAAGGAGGGTTTGCTACATCAGTAGATTGTTTAATATCTTGCTATAAGATGTTAAAAGATTTTTAAACCTCATTGGGTTTGTGGAATTTCATTTTCGAGGGAATTTTCTAAAAATGAACATTTTAGTTTTAGGTGGTGGCGGCCGTGAACATGCACTTGCATGGAAAATCGCACAAGACGATCAAGTAGCAAAAGTATTTGTTGCACCGGGCAATGCAGGCACCGCAACTGAAAATAAATGTGAAAATGTCGCTTTGGACATTCTCGACAATCCTGCCATCATTAATTTTGCAAAAAACAATGCAGTTGAAATGATTATTGTAGGTCCTGAAGCACCGCTTGTGAATGGTGTGGTTGATGCTTGCCGCGAAGCAGGCGTGAAAGTTTGGGGTCCAACTCAATTTGCTGCGCAGCTTGAAGGCTCTAAAGCATTCGCGAAGCACTTCTTAAAACGCCATAACATTCCAACTGCTTTCTACGATGTATTTACTGAAGTAGACGCAGCAAAAGCATTTGTTGAGAAAAATGGCGCACCAATCGTGATCAAGGCTGACGGTCTTGCTGCCGGTAAAGGCGTAATTGTTGCCATGACTAATCAGGAAGCATTTGATGCGATTGATGACATGCTGGCTGGCAACAAGTTTGGCGATGCCGGTTCTCGCGTAGTCATTGAAGAATTCCTTGCTGGTGAAGAAGCATCTTTCATTTGTATGATTGATGGCGACAACATCCTGCCAATGGCGACCTCACAAGACCATAAGCGTATTTTTGAAGGCGACCAAGGTCCGAACACTGGCGGTATGGGAGCATACTCTCCTGCTCCTGTTGTGACTGCTGACGTATTCGAAAAAGCCATGAATGAAGTGATGCGTCCGACTGTTGAAGGCATGAAAAAAGATGGTCACGTATACACAGGTTTCTTATACGCAGGCTTGATGATTGACGACAAAGGCCAACCAAAAGTGATTGAGTTCAACTGTCGTTTTGGTGATCCTGAAACTCAACCAATCATGATGCGTTTAAAATCATCTTTGGTTGATTTAGTCCAAGCAGGTCTTGAAGGTAATTTACCTGCAGAAGCTGAATGGGATGAGCGTAAAACTGTTGGTATCGTACTGGCATCTAAAGGCTATCCAGAAACGTCTAGCAATGGTGATGTGATTTCAGGTTTAGATACAGAAATGACTGATGTGAAAGTATTCCATGCGGGTACGAAAGCCAATGAAAAAGGTGAAATTGTCACTGCGGGTGGTCGTGTACTTTGTGTGACTGCATTGGGTAATACCATTGGTGAAGCACAAGCGAAAGCATTAGAACTTTGTGAGAAAGTGACTTTTGACGGCGTTCAATACCGTAAAGATATTGGTTACCGCGCGATTGCACGTGAAAATGCTTAATCTTAATTTAGATTAAGGAAAAACCCCGCTAAGTGCGGGGTTTTTTAACTAGCTTCATCAATATTATTTTTATCTTTTGAAATTCTTTTATAACTTTTTACATTGATTATTAAATTATCATCCGTTTCGGAATTCTTTAATCTAGCTGCAGCCTCTTCTTTTTTCATTTTTAACTTTAATTTAAATGCCAGCATTGTTACAAGTATCGCCATCATAGTACTCATAACAGGAAAGAAAACACTAGTCATTAAACCCAATAATGTTTGTTTTTCAATCTGCAATGGTTGCCAAATAACATTCAAAAATGTTGAAAATGCTACAAATATAGCCAAAATCATTGAAATAACTTGAAATGCATCATTTCTATTTTCTAGTTTTTTAATATTTTTCTTCTCCACCTCTTCCTGTTGCTGAGGGAGCATTTCATTTAATAAAGGATTCAATAATTCAAAAAAGTTATCTTTTGACTCTACTGGGATAAAACTAGAATCCATAATCTCTTTTATCAACTCCTCTGCTAAATCCTTATTTGTATAGATATCTCTTACATCAACAGAATACTTTCGTGCTGTAGCATTTTTTAAGGCATCTAGAACATCTAAAGATGGTAATTTTCTTTGAGATATTCCGGAACGCAATGAATAGATTAACTCACCATTAACCGTTATAACTTTGTGTGTATATTCGCGTGTCTGTTTACTTTTAAAGAGTTTGGTTGTAATCAACCAAACAAGTAGGCCACTTATCAATCCACCAACAACCCCTACCACCCACGAATTGTTTAAAAATTCCCACATAATCAATATTTTTTATTTTCAACTTTAAGACTAATATGCCAAATATATTTTCTAAATTCTAGCTTTTAGCTCCATTTAGAATTTATTTCTTTTTAATATTTAATCAGCAGATTTTCATGTCAATTTCTATAAGCACCCCTCGCCTCATCCTCCGCCAATGGCAAGACTCTGACACTGCACCATTTATCCAAATGTGTGCAGACGATGAGGTCATGCGTTATTTCCCCACTCCATTGACACCTGAACAAAGCCTACAATTTATTGAAAAAGTGACACGGCAAATTAATCAGCATGATTGGGGCTTATGGGCAGTTGAACTAAAAGAGACTAAAGAATTTATTGGCTTTATTGGTCTGCAACCACAACCTGATCTGTTTGAGTTTTCACCCTGTGTTGAAATTGGCTGGCGGCTAGCAAAAAAATATTGGCATCAAGGTTATGCGACTGAAGGTGCACGTGCAGTCCTAGATTATGCCTTTAATACTTTAAACCTAGATAAAGTTGTGTCTTTTACTGCCACAGTCAATACACCATCCGAAGCAGTGATGAAAAAGATAGGCATGGTAAAGACTCAAGAATTCCAGCATCCAAAGCTGCCGGAAGATCACCCTTTATGTTGGCATGTATTGTATGAAATCAATCAAATTAATTACTCAGGCAAATAAGACACGGCTTAAATCCTCCTTAAGCGTTTATTAAAAAAGATTTTTCAGTAGCTTAATGAGCTGATGGATTTATCATATTTATTCATTTTTATGATTTCTATTGGATAAAATCTTATAAAGATCAATATTTAAGCGGTTTGGAATTTTGACTTATCTTCAATAAAAACAATATATTGTATTCATTAATATTTTAATCGTTTTCATCTAATTTATATTCTATTAAAAAGATAAGTAAATACTTTTTATCCACTATATCGAATAAATAATAATTGCTATGATTGCGCCCATTCAGAACACCAAATTTGACTATATCTTTTATAAAATCTCTATTTACTCTCTCTAAATAGAAAACCGATATAGTGGTTTGGTGAACTCTGACTCGATCGAATTAACGTGAACTGTTGCAGTACATTTGCATTTTCCCTGCCGGAGCTACATGCGACATCGATCCAGGGTCAGATGAAAGTGTAATAAAACTCCACTTTAACATGACCTTAAAATGCATATACTTTAGGCAACACGAAAATTAGGACATCTTTATGAAAAAGCTACTTGGTGTTTTACTCAGTGCATCTGTACTGACTTTAACTGCATGCGGAAAACAAGAAGCGCCTGCAACGGACGCAGCACAAAACAAAGACTCAGGTGAACTGCAAACAGTTACTATGGCATCCACTGGTTCAGATGCTGACGTATGGCGCTACATTTCAACTTTGCCTGAAACTAAACAAGCCGGCATCAAACTTGATGTGAAAAACTTCACTGACTATGTGGCGATGAATACTGCTGTTGCCAACAAAGAAATTGATGTCAACGCATTCCAGTCTTATGCCTATATGGTGGCTTATAACGACGCCAATACACAAAAGATCGCTCCGCTTTCTACCACTTATCTTGAGCCAATGGGGATTTACTCAAGCAAGGTGAAAAAAGTAGAAGAGTTTAAAACAGGTGCGACGATTGCAATTCCTAACGACGGCGCGAATGAATCACGTGCATTGTTATTATTACAGTCTGCTGGTCTGGTAAAACTTAAACCAAACTTTGACCTAGTAAAAGGTACGCCTGCTGACATCACTGAAAATGCGAAAAAGATTGTGATTAAGCCAATTCAAATGGCAACAGCAGTTCGTGTGAAAGATGAAGTTGATGCGATTGTTCTAGGTAATACTTTGGCAATGGAAGGTGGTCTGAACGTATTGAAAGATGCGATCTACTATGAAGCGATTGATCAAAGCACTAAAATGAATGTTAACGTTTTAGCTGTCGCTGCTGACCGTCAAAATGATCCTGTACTTCAAAAAGTTGGTCAGTTGTATCATACTCCTGCTGTGAAAGCCTATGTTGATGAACACTTCGGTGGTACTAAAGTTGCTGTAAATAAACCAGTGACTTATTTAACCGAAGAAAAGTAATACAATAATCAATATTCAGAACAGGCAAGATTTCTTGCCTGTTTTTTTATTCGTGATGCAGTATTTGACACTATGATTGAATTTAAAGACATCTCCAAACAGTATGAGCTCAAGGGTCAAACCTTACGTGCCCTGAATCGGATTAATCTACAGATTCCGACTGGCAGTATCTTTGGCATTATTGGCTATAGTGGTGCAGGTAAAAGTACCCTGATCCGCCTGATTAATCTGCTTGAACGCCCAACGTCTGGTCAGGTGATTATCAATGGCACGGACTTTACTGCTTTGGATGCCAAATCATTGCGTCAGGAACGTACCCAGATCGGCATGATTTTCCAGCACTTCAACTTGATGCAGACCAAAACAGTGGCTGCCAATATTGAAATGCCAATGAAATTGCTTGGCTGGAGTAAGGCTGAACGGGAAAAACGTCTCGAAGAACTGCTGGATTTTATTGACCTAAAACATAAGCGTCATGCTTTTCCGGACGAGTTATCAGGCGGTCAAAAGCAGCGTGTCGGTATTGCTCGTGCCTTAGCAAACCATCCCAAAATTCTGCTGTGTGATGAAGCAACTTCTGCTTTAGATCCGCAAACCACCAAATCTGTACTGCAATTGCTGAAACGCATTAATCAGGAACAAGGCATTACCATTGTTATGGTGACCCATGAAATGGATGTCATTGAGACCGTATGTGATTATGTGGCTGTCATGGAAAAAGGTGATGTGATTGAAACCGGTTCTACCCTGCAGATCTTTAGTCAACCTCAGCATCCAACAACCAAAAACTTTATTCAGACCGTACTCCAGCAAAACTTGCCAGTAAATATTCTGGCGAATCTGGAAAATCAGAATCATCACAGTATTTATTGTTTAAAATTTTTGGGCAGCTCAGCGCAGGAAACCGTGATTCAAGGTGTGATTAAACAGTTTGATATCAGCTTGAATATCCTGTTTGCCAATATGACAGAAATTAATGGGTCGGTGATTGGCCAGATGTTTATCCAACTTTTAGGCGATCCAGCGCAAATCACAGCGGCAATGCAATATCTGAGAGATAACGGCGTACAAGTCGATCAAGCAGGAGTACAAGAATGAGAGACTTAATTGTACAGTGGTTGACCACTATTACTGCGCCATTCTGGAAAAGTTCACTATCGATGGATCAGTTTGTTACTGCACTGCAAGAAACCTTTCACATGGTGTTCTTCGCAATGCTGTTTGGCTGTATCTGGGGCTTTATTCAGGCGATCATTTTACTTGTCACTCGCCCAAACGGGATTCTGCCAAACCGTGTGATTTATCATGCTCTAAACCCGATTGTGAATGCACTGCGTTCCCTACCCTTTATTATTCTGCTGATTGCAGTTATTCCCTTAACAAAATTCTTGGTCGGTACTTCTATCGGTACTTGGGCAGCGATTGTACCTCTAACTATTTATGTCGGTCCTTATATCGGCCGTCTGGTAGAAACTTCTCTACTGGAAGTGAATGAAGGCATTATCGAATCTGCACAAGCGATGGGAGCAACGCCAATGCAGATTATCTTTAAGTTTATTCTGCCAGAAGCACGTAGCTCACTGATTCTGAACCTGACCACAGCAACCATTAGCCTGATTGGTGCAACCGCAATGGCAGGTGCTGTCGGCGCTGGCGGTATTGGTGACTTAGCGATCTCTTATGGTTATCAGCGTTTTGATACATCCGTGGTGATCATGACCGTGATTGTCTTATTGATTCTGGTGCAGATTGTACAAAGTGTTGGCGACTGGTTATCGCGACTTCGTTAAGCTAAATTCCTAAGTAAATAAAGCCCTCTTTTTGAGGGTTTTATTTTCTACCCATAAAATAGCTGCATCTTAAACATCGAAGCGAACATTTGATACATGACTTAGCAGCATGGATGCTGCCGTTGATCTGTGGCACATGGAAGTGCCATCAGATCAACGAGGGGTTTTGTTACTTTTGGCCCGTCAAAAGTAAGGCATAACTACTCAAAATTTAAATTAAAGTAAAAATAATGAAATTCTAATTTTCAAATAACTTTATGAATAAACTTACTGACACTTGAAATTCTTCTTTTACTTTTGAAAGATGAATAGCACTGCTATGCAAGGTAACAAAAAATCTTCTGTTAGCTTGATGATACTTCCCTGTATCACAAGCCAACGGCGACATCCATGTCGCCTCATACAAATTCAATTTGGGTGCGTAGTTCTATTTCGATAAAATGATAAGCATAGCTTTAAGTCAATTCTAATTCACAATCTAAAAGTTCAGCATTTCCCCTCAATTTCAAACTGAAACAATAAATCCCGTGCTAAACTATCGAGTGGTTTTTGCAGGGACTCATTTATGCACTTTGTTCATCTTGGTATTCATACAGAATTTTCGATTACTGAATCCATCGTACGTATACCTGACTTGGTCAAAGCTGCTGCGAATGACGAGATGCCAGCACTCGCGCTGACTGATTTATCCAATCTACATGCTGCTGTTAAATTCTATAAAAAATGTTTGGATAAAGGCATCAAACCGATTCTTGGCTCTGAAATTCGTCTGAATGATGCTGAGCATCGGGTTACCCTGCTTTCCATGACCAACAAAGGCTGGCGCAACCTGACCGAACTGGTGTCTGAAGGTTATATCAGCGGCCAGCAACTGGATATTCCTTGCGTACAAAAAGATTGGATCTTGAATCAGCACGATGACATGATCGTATTGCTCGGTATGCAGTCCGATGTCGGCAAAATGCTGATTACTTCAAATCCCGATAAAGCTGAACCGCTACTGCAAGAATGGGTAGAGAAATTTGGAAATCGTGTTTATCTCGCCCTCACCCGCACTGGCCGTGCTAATGAAGATACTTTTATTGAAGAAGCGGTAAAGCTCGCAAAGAAATATAATATTGGTGTAGTTGCACATAATGATGTGCATTTTATTGCACGCGAAGACTTTGAAGCACATGAAGCGCGTGTCTGTATCGCAGATGGTTATGTGCTTGGTGATAATCGCCGTCCTAAAACCTATAGCCCTGAGCAATATTTTAAAAGCTCAACAGAAATGGCGGAACTGTTTAGCGATATTCCAACCGCGATTGAAAACACCTTCCATATCGCAAAACGTTGTAATGTCACCCTACGTTTAGGTTTCAACGATCTACCAGATTATCCAATTCCTGAAGGCCATACTATTGACACCTACTTCGCACATTTATGTGAAGAAGGTTTAGAAGAACGCCTGAACTTCCTGTATCCACCAGAAAAACGTGAAGAAGACTGGCCTATAATCCGTCAGCCTTATGATGAACGTCTGGCCTTTGAGATCAAGATTATTCTGGATATGGGCTTCCCAGGGTACTTCTTGATCGTCATGGACTTCATTCAATGGTCCAAAGGAAATGGCGTACCGGTAGGTCCGGGCCGTGGTTCAGGTGCGGGTTCCCTCGTAGCCTATAGTTTGAAAATTACCGACCTTGATCCGCTGCGCTATGACCTGCTGTTCGAACGTTTCTTGAACCCGGAACGTGTGTCAATGCCCGACTTTGACGTCGATTTCTGTATTGCTGGTCGTGACCGCGTGATCGACTATGTGGCACGGACTTATGGCCGTGATGCGGTATCGCAGATTGCGACTTTCGGTACCATGGCGGCCAAAGGTGCGATTCGTGACGTGGCACGTGTATTGGGTAAATCGTATGGTCTGGCCGATCGTATTTCTAAACTGATTCCAACCAAGCCCTTGGGTTTAAGTTTGGAAGAATCTCTAGAAGCGGAACCACAGCTCAAAGATATCGTCACCAATCCATCAAATCCAGATTATGACGATGCTTCTGAAATCTGGGAAATGGCACTTAAGCTTGAAGGCATTACCCGTAACACCGGTAAACACGCCGGTGGTGTAGTGATTGCACCGACCAAGCTGACCGACTATTCAGCCGTGATGTGTGATGCGGATGGTACAGCACGTGTTGCTCAATTTGATAAGGATGATGTCGAAGCTGCCGGTCTAGTGAAATTCGACTTCTTAGGTCTACGTAACCTGACCGTGATTGAAGATGCGATCAAGCACATCAATGCACGCCCAGACGTGACCGAACCGGTGAATATTTCCTATATTCCGCTGGATGACAAGCCAGCCTATAACATCTTCGCGACGGCGAATACCACCGCGGTATTCCAGTTTGAATCCGTCGGCATGAAAAAGATGTTGAAGGAAGCACGTCCTAGCAAGTTCGAAGAAATTATCGCCTTCGTATCGTTATATCGTCCGGGTCCAATGGATCTGATTCCTGACTTTATCCATCGTATGCATGGTGGCGAGTTTGAATACCTGCATCCATTACTGGAAAAGGTATTAGAGCCGACTTACGGGATCATGGTATACCAAGAACAGGTAATGCAGTCGGCACAGTTCTGTGCCGGCTATAGCTTGGGTGGTGCGGACTTACTTCGTCGTGCGATGGGTAAGAAAAAACCTGAAGAAATGGTCAAGCAGCGTAAGATCTTCATTGAAGGTGCTGCGAAAAAAGATATCGATGAAGCAACGGCGAACCATATCTTCGACTATATGGAAAAATTCGCAGGCTATGGCTTTAACAAATCGCATGCTGCAGCCTATGCACTTGTCGCCTATCAAACAGCTTGGTTGAAAGCGCATTATCCTGCTGAATTCATGTCAGCGGTGATGACCTCGGAAATGCAGAACACTGATAACGTGGTGTTCCTGATTGATGATTGCCGTCATAACGGACTGGAAGTATTACCACCATCGGTGAATATGTCGATTTACCAGTTCCATGCCAGTGATCCAAAAACTATTGTGTATGGTTTAGGTGCGATTAAAGGTGTGGGTGAAGCGGCAATGCAGTCAGTGATTGAATCACGTCAGAAAGAAGGTCCTTATAAAGACCTGTTTGACTTCTGTCACCGTATCGACCTGAAAAAAATCAATAAACGTACGCTCGAAGCCTTGATCCGTGCTGGTGCACTAGATTGTCTAGGCATTGAACGCGCTGATTTAATGGCACAGCTTCCTGAAGCAGTACAGGCTGCAGATCAGGCCCGTCAGAACCGTGAAACCGGGATCATGGATCTGTTCGGGGAAGTTGAAGAAGTCCAACGTAAACCTGCCAAACCGGTGAAACCTTGGTCAGATGAAGTGCGGCTCAAAGGTGAAAAAGATACACTCGGCCTATATCTAACAGGTCACCCGATTGATGTATATCGTAATGAACTAAAAGCCTTTGTACCTTGTCAGATCAATGAATTAACCCCAACCCGTCGTGGTGTAACGACTGTGTTTGCCGGTCTGGTAGTCGATGTCGCTAACTTCCCGAACCGGATGATGGTAACACTGGATGATGGTACTGCACGTATCGAAATTTCCACCAATCATGAACGCTTCCAGCGCTTTAAAGAGATTGTTCAGGTTGATAAAGTCGTGGTGATTGAAGGTGAAATTTATGAACGTGAAGGTTTTGATCGTCCACTCGGTCGTTTGACCAAAGCCTTTAGCCTGAATGAAATCCGCCAGAAACGTGCCAACAGCATCAAGATTACCTTGCAAGCTGAACATTACAGCAAAACCCTCAGCCGTGACTTGCAGCAGATTCTAGTGCCATATACCAATGTGGACATGAGCACGCATATTCCAGTGATTCTGTATCTGGATTATGGCTATGCCACGGCCGAACTGCATCTGGGTTTAAGCTGGAAAGTTGCGCCGCTGGATGATCTTCTCGCCAAGCTGCGTGATTATTTTGGCAAGACTGCGCTCTATATCGAGTATCAGGTGAAGTCTAAAGCTGCACGTGCCGTATCTTATGAACAAGCCAAGCCGGTCGAGGTTCCGCCTCCACCTGCTGACATGAGTATGGACGATGCTCTGGCACAATATGAAGCTGAATCTCAGCCGCAGTATTCATAAATCTCCTATTTTAATATATCCAAACTGGAATCATCATGAGTCAAATTGACAATGCTGCTGTTTCAGCACATCTCTCTCATGTGCGTATTGTCATGGTTAATACTACCCTGCCTGCCAATATTGGTAGTGCCTTACGTGCCATGAAAACCATGGGCCTGTGCAAGCTGGTTCTGGTTGCGCCTAAAACCTACCCACATCCGGACATTGATGCCCTAGCTGCAGGTGCAACCGATCTGATCGAGCAGATTGAAATCGTAGAAACGCTAGAAGAAGCCATTAAGGATTGCCAGATCGTCTTTGGGACCAGTGCGCGTAGCCGCACCATTCCATGGCCTTTACTAGATGTCCGTCCAGCGGCAGAAAAAGCACTTTCTGCTGTGGTGCAAGAAAAACAGGAAATTGCGATTCTGTTTGGTCGTGAAGACCGCGGTCTGACCAATGAAGAACTGGCAATGGCGAATTATCACTTAACCATTCCTGTGAATACGGATTATGGTGTTTTGAATGTTGCTCAAGCCATTCAGGTGATCTGCTATGAACTGCGTATGGCAGCACTGGATCAGGTTGAACACCCACGTGATCCAAAAGCCACCATGCAAGTCATTGATGGCATTGAAATGGAATGGGATGAACCACTGGTAACCCATGAACAGATGGAACAGTTCTACCCGCATCTGGAAAAAATGCTGGCAGAAATTGAATTTATGGATCCAAAAAACCCACGATTACTTCCTTTACGCTTGCGTCGCCTTTTCGGACGTATACAATTAGATCGTATGGAATATCACTTACTTCGTGGTATTTTCACTCGTGTTCAGGCACTGAATAACGGCACCTGGAAAAAATCTTCCCATACATCACAACAGGATGAGGATCAAAACTAATGCTAAAACAGCTCAAAGAAGATATCCAAGCTGTCTTTGCGCGCGATCCTGCAGCACGCAATACCTTAGAAGTCTTAACCACCTACCCTGGCATCCATGCACTGATTATGCATCGCATGGCACATGAGCTATGGAAAAAAGACTGTAAAGGTACAGCGCGTGTTTTGTCCTCTTTTAGCCGTTTTGCAACAGGTATCGAAATTCACCCAGGTGCCAAGATTGGCCGCCGTTTCTTTATTGACCATGGTATGGGTGTGGTGATTGGTGAGACAGCTGAAATCGGTGATGATGTTACTCTTTATCACGGTGTGACCTTGGGTGGTACAACCTGGAATAAAGGCAAACGTCATCCAACCCTGGAAGATGGTGTGGTTGTGGGTGCCGGCGCAAAAATTCTGGGTCCGTTTACAGTTGGTAAAAATGCCAAGGTCGGTTCCAATGCTGTTGTAACCAAAGCCGTACCGGCCAATACCACAGCGGTCGGCAACCCTGCCCGATTTATTACCAAAGACCAGCCGAAAGATGAGGCTGAAGCACGCCGACGCGATTATGCAGAAAGTATTGGTTTCCAGCCATATGCAACCACACAAGACCAGTCTGATCCGATTATTGAAGGTATGCGGGTTTTACTTGACCGTATTCAACAAAATGAAAAACGCATGAATACACTGTGCAACCGCCTGTCTTTGCTTGACCCGACTTTCAAGAAAAACCATTTAAATGAACAGCCATTTAGCAAGGAAGAACTTAAAATTCTGGAAGATGCGCGCCGTGAGTGCGAAGCACAAACCAGTCAGTCCAAGGCTTGACTATAAATCGTAATTCTTTTGTAACACGCATTTGCTTGCATGATCGCAGCACTTTTCATAGACTGACGATCATGCATTTTTTGAATAGATGTTTTTAAAAAATAACATGAATGGACGGATATTATGACCTTGAAGCCCTTAGCAATTGCTTGCTTAGCTTTTACCATGACGGCGTGCTCTATGGCACCAACCTCAAGCAAACAAGAACAGAAACTAGCTGATCAGGTAGTTTTTGTTGAACCTGAAATTACTCCGCCATTTTATGCTTTAAATCCATTTAACTATAACGAACCACCTCCATTTGAAGTTCATTTGCAAAAAGCCGCTGCGCAGCCAGTGACAAAAATGGTGGTTACTGATCCTAAAGATCCGTCTAAACAGTTAACCCTAGATGTGAACAAGCTGATCATCCCGATGGTGGATAGCAATACACGCAGTATGCGTTATGCAGCACTTGCCAATGAAAATGAAATCGACATTACCGAAATCGATGATTTCTTGCAGATGGTAGAAGGCAAAGCGCGTCATTATCCACCCCGCTTTAGCGACCGTCAGGAACGCCGTGGTTTTGAAGCAAAACTTCGCGAAGTTTCTCAACAGCTGGATACCTTGGCTTCACGTCCAAATGCTTCATTTGATGTATTAATGCGTGCATTTAAGGCCAGCGTTATGGCACGTAATCTTGATTTAGGTTCTATCTATACCACCAAATCAATGACCTATGCACAGCGCATTCTTCGTATTAACCAGGATGATGCTGAAGCAAACTTCTGGTTTGGCTTTGGTCTGTCTGAAGGTGGCGGTCATCGTGAAGCGATTCAGTATCTGGACAAGGCAATGCAAGCAGGTGTTCAGGAAGCTTATTTATCTGCGGCAAATAACTACATTGCTATGGAGAATAAAAAGAACGCTGTTCAGGTTCTGAATAATTACAAAATAAAATATCCGCAAGAAACTGAAGTGGCTGATCGTCTGATTCAGGAAATTGAAAAACAGGGTCGCTGGAACGTATGGCAAGTCATGCAAACAGCCGCTCCTGCACCAACAACCCCGGCGCCTACACCAGCACAATAAGCTATATTTCAGATTCATAATATTACAAATAGACCGCTGCAGCGGTCTATTTTTATGAGAAAAAATTAGTAAAATACAAAGCATTATCAAGCTTTATAATTTTAAATGAGTGTTCAAAGTCTTTATGCACGAGAAAATAAATAAGATAGCATTACTTTGCACTGTACTCATGACAGCTGTACTGAGTGGCTGTCAGGTGGTGAGTGTTAAAGAGCAGGCTATTAATGTCACCATCAATAATGAACGCGATAGCATTCTTATACGCGATAAGTTGAGTGAAGCCAGTCTGAATGTCCTGTCCATGACCGGACGTGAAGCACAAGTCTGTGAAAATAATCCAGAAGAATGTGTGAAAGAGCTACAAGAAATTCCACAGATTCTGGATGAGCAATTACTTTCAACATCGAGTGAATTATATCTAGCTAAATCACTCCAGCTTGGTAAATCGGCTGAATGTAAAACCAGTGCTCTGGCTAAGACCCGATCTGAAGAAAAACAGCAACTGCAAACCCAGAACCTGCAAAAATGTCAGGAACAGCAGTTACAAATGCTGGATAAAAGTATCCGCTACAGTTATGCCTATCTGTTCCAGACTGAACGTGCACCACAGGACCGGATCTTTGACAACCGACAAGTTCAGATTCGTGACTTTTATAACCTGGCAATTGCTCATTTAATCCAGATCTACGCAGAACGTTATAAAACCAAAGAAGCCGGACAACGCCTGCAGGTTGGCAACAGCGTCTATACCATTAATCTGGACAATTTCCCCCAGCTCAAGAATCAGCCGATTGAACAATTAATGTCGACCTATAACATGAACTTCTCTGGTCTGCGCTCGATTACCCGTCGTGACGGTTTCGGCTCTGAGTTTCTGGTGGTTTTGCCGGAAGAAAAAATTTCCAAAAAAGATAAAAAATATCTGGTTGATCCCCTAAATCACCAATATCAAAATGGCGTAAATCCTTTTATTCATTCAGCACGTTATCTGGCAACCACGATTACCGTCATTCCAGAATCAGCAAACTCTGTGGAACAGATCCTGAATAACAGCAACTTTCATTTAAAACTTTATGACCCGTATAAATATGACAAGATTAAAGTTGCCAATAAGGAATATACTTTAGCGGCAAACTTTTCAGCGCCTTATGGCTTATGGCTGGCAGAAAATAACCTGGGACGTGCAGCCTATCTGACACTGATCAATCGTGACGATAATCTGGTCATGCCTCATCTATTTATGCTGGAACCTTATAATCCAAATAAAAAGGTTTTAGTGCTGATTCATGGTTTGGCCAGCAGCCCGGAAGCCTGGATTCGTTTAACAAATGATATTATGGGTGATCCGGTCTTAAGAGAAAATTTCCAGGTGTGGCAGGTCTTCTACTCAACCAACATGCCTATTCTGGAAAGCCGTTTCCAGATTAATGCGCTGCTTCAACAAGGTTTCGCGCGTATTAGTAATAATGCACCAGCCAAAAAAGAAGCTGTACTGGTTGGACACAGTATGGGCGGTGTCATCGCCCGTCTATTGGTGAGTGATGCAGATATTACTGAACCCGCTTTTAATATTGTAAAAAATTCAAAGCTGACCAAGTTCCGGGACAATCCGCTCTTTAAAGCACGCTTGAAAATGCAGCCAGTTCCGAATTTTAGTCGCGCTATTTTCCTGGCAGCACCGCATAAAGGTACCGATTATGCAGATCGCTGGCATACCAAACTGGCACGTAAAATTATTCGTGTGCCGAGTGCCTTTTTGGGTGCATTTGCCGACACTGTCCAAGGTGAAATTGGTTTAAGTGATTTTCTACATGAAGTTGGTCGTGACCTGATTCAGAATGGTCCGAGTGACCTTAGTAAAAAATCAAAATTCACAGCACTGACCAAAGATATCAATCCTGCACCGAGTTTCAAATTTCACTCGATTATTGGCAATAATACAGATAGTGATAATGAAAATATCATGACTGATGATGTGGTTGCTTATCAGAGTGCATATCTCGAAGGTGCAGCTTCCAATAAAATTATCAAAGGTGGACATTCCGTTCAGGAAACTCCCGAGGCTGTACTGGAACTCCGCCGCCTTCTCAGATTACATCTGGTCGACCTGGGATTATATGACCCTGATTAAATCTTGATAAAAGATATAAAAAGCTGCCTATCGGTGGCTTTTTTTATGGGCAACCCATGTATCAATACCCTTTTATGCTTTATATCGACTAAGTCCGTCCAAATACAGATTCCTACGGATTTATATTTCTTTCTAAAAATTAAATTTGTTAGACTTGGGGCAATTATTTTTGACATTCAAACCAATCTTTACAGGATTTTAGCTTAGGCTATTTTTCAGGTTTTCCGAGGATAATGTTCCGGAAAAAGATTCAGGTTTGGCTTTATATATTTAAAGGATTTTTTCTTAATGACCAGTTCAGAACTTGTGGCTGATCTCTCTAACTTAACGCCCATGATGCAGCAATACATGTCGGTCAAAATGCAGCATCCACACTCATTGATGTTCTATCGCATGGGTGATTTCTATGAACTGTTCTTTGAAGATGCCCATAAGGCCGCCAAAATTTTAGGCATTACCCTGACCCATCGGGGTAAAGCCAATGGCCAGCCAATTCCCATGGCCGGTGTACCTTTCCATGCTGCTGAAGGCTATCTAGCTCGTCTGGTGAAAAAAGGCGAAACGGTGGTGATCTGCGAGCAGATCGGTGAAGTGACTGGTAAAGGTCCAGTTGAACGTGGGGTCGTCCGAATTATCACTCCCGGGACTTTAACTGATGATGCCTTATTAGGTGCGCATCAAACCTCCAACCTGGTTGCTCTGTGTGTTCAACACCAACAAATCGGAATTGCACTTCTCGACCTGAGTGCGGGTTTATTTAAAGTCCAGCAAATCGATTATGACTTAAGTCAGTTAGCCATTGAGTTGGCACGCCTGATGCCAAGCGAAATTGTGGTGGATGAAAATCTGCAAGATCAAGCACTGGTAAAATACTTAAAACAACAGCTAGATGTTCCAATCAGTAAACGTCCGAATGTTGATTTCAACCAGAACAATGCTCAGAAGACCTTATGCGACCAGTTTGCAGTAAGCACACTTTCAGGTTTCGGAATTGATCATCTGCCCTTGGCCAAAGCTGCTGCAGCCGCATTGATTCACTATGCCAAAGAAACTCAGAAAACGGCTTTACCGCATATCCGAACCATTCAACTGGAACAAAGTTCAGACTTTATTGCACTGGATCCAGTCACCCGTCGCAACCTCGAATTGATTGAGCCTTTATTTGAACATGGCACTTCATTGTTTCAGCTGATCAATGACTGTCAGACCGCTATGGGTGGCCGCCTGCTTAGCCGCACCCTGATGCAACCGCTTCGTGATACTGCGATTCTGGATGAGCGACTGGATGCGACACAGGCATTGCTTGAAGGTTTCCATGAATCGCCAGTCCGTCTGGTCTTAAAAGAAATCAGTGATATTGAACGTGTACTCAGCCGTATTGCTCTCGGCAGTGCGCGTCCACGCGATCTGGTTCAATTACGTCAAGCTTGTGCACAGATTCCATTTTTACGCCATGCGTTACAACCGCTGTTAAGTCAGCAGAATTCGAAATTATTGCAACAGCTGAATGAAGAACTGGGCGATTTTCATGGCCTGCATCAGCGCCTGATGTCCGCCATTGTTGAAAATCCGCCGGTACTGCTACGTGATGGCAATGTCATTGCAGAAGGTTTCGATAGCGAGCTGGATGAGCTGCGTAAAATCCGTGATCATGCCGGCCAGTTCCTGATTGATCTGGAAATTAAGGAACGGGAGCAAAGTGGCATTCCTACCCTGAAAATCGGCTATAACCGTGTCAGTGGGTACTATATTGAATTAACCCGTGCACAAGCTGAACAGGCACCTGAGCATTATATCCGTCGACAAACACTCAAAAATGCCGAGCGTTATATCACACCTGAACTAAAAGCTTTTGAAGATAAAGTATTGTCTAGCGAATCCCGTGCACTTGCTCGTGAGAAAATGTTGTTCGAAATGCTGCTGGATGAACTGCGTCAGGATATTGGCAATCTACAGATGATGAGCAGTGCGATTGCCCAGATCGATCTGTTGGCAAACTTTGCGCATCAGGCACGTTTACGCAACTGGTCACGACCAAAATTTAGCCCTGAAATTGGTGTGAAAATCGTTGCCGGTCGTCATCCTGTGGTGGAAGCTTTAAGCAAGGCTGCATTTACTCCGAATGATACACAGCTGGATTATCAGCACCGTATGGCCATTATTACCGGTCCAAATATGGGGGGTAAATCCACCTTTATGCGCCAGACTGCCCTGATTGCCCTGCTGGCTTATTGTGGTAGTTATGTGCCGGCACAATCGACCACACTGGGTCCAATTGACCGGATCTTTACCCGGATTGGATCTGCAGATGATTTGTCGACTGGTAAATCAACCTTTATGGTCGAAATGACTGAAACTTCGCAAATTCTGCATCATGCCACCAGCCAGTCGCTAGTCCTAATGGATGAAGTCGGACGTGGAACCAGTACCTATGACGGGCTGTCACTGGCTTGGGCTTGCGTGCTGGATCTGACCAAACGGATTCAATGTCTATGTCTGTTCGCAACGCATTATTTTGAGCTGACCGAACTGGATAAAGAAGCAGGAATTGATAACTATCATGTCACAGCCAAAGAACTAAATGGCAACCTCATTCTGCTGCATAAAGTCCAACATGGTCCAGCTAGTCAGAGTCATGGTTTACAGGTGGCTAAACTGGCAGGTATTCCTGCGGCTGTAATTAAAGAAGCCCAACATCGTTTGAAGATTCTGGAAAAGCAGCATCAGGCCAAACCGCAAAGTCCACAGCATGATCTGTTCGCGATGCCTGAAATCATTGAAAAGGTCATTGAGATTGAAAAGCCTTCCGCAGCACTTGAGTTATTGGAAGACATTGATGTTGATAACCTGAGCCCACGTGAAGCATTACAGCAGCTATATGCGCTCAAAGATCTCATGAAACAGCCAAGTTAAAATCACTCCTAAGCCCTATCCTACATAGGGCTTAGCTGATGATGATTCTCATTCCCTGAGCCTTTCCTCAAATCATCGTAGTTTTTTCAAATTTAACAGCCCTATATATAACAAATATCAATAAAAGGAATTGTTTGTTCCCTCTATTTTTGCCTAAAATACGGTATTCGTCATTAGAACCATATTTTTTAGGTAGCTGTCGCCATGACCTTCGTTGTCACTGAAAATTGTATTAAATGTAAATATCAAGACTGTGTTGAAGTTTGCCCTGTAGACTGTTTCTATGAAGGTCCTAACTTCCTTGTGATTAACCCGGACGAGTGTATCGACTGCGCGTTATGTGAGCCTGAATGTCCTGCGAATGCAATTTTCTCTGAAGATGAGTTACCGGAAGGCCAAGAAGTCTTTATCGAGCTAAATGCTGAACTGTCTCAAAAATGGCCGAACATCACCCAAATTGGTGAGCAACCTGCTGACCGTGAAGAGTGGAATGGTAAAACTGATAAATTACAATATCTTGAAAAATAATTTTTCAAATCTTAAAAAAGACCATCATAGACTGGTCTTTTTTTATACCCCATCCACACATTTCATTGCAATTTATCCTGATTTTCTCCGTAAAAGTGGACTAAAATAGCGCTATTTTAAAATATCTGAATTGCTATCAATGAAGCATTTAATAAAGGGGTTATTGAGTGTTTGTATAATCCCGCTTGTCTTTGTAGGATGTGCTACCACCACAAAACAGTCTAGTAAGGTAACTCCAGATAAAAGGATTTACATCCCAGAAGAACGAGTTCAGTACAATCATAAACCACAGCCTAAACCGGTTCCTTATGTCTATACTCACTGGGTATCGGCACTAAATAACCTGTCTCTTGTACGTGAATATGAAAACTTTCTGGCCCAGCAAGGCGTCGGGAATATTATTCCAAGTTTTGAGCTGATGCGTACTGCACGGGATTGGGCTAAATGTGGCCGATCGCAATATATGATTCCAAGCCGCGAGCTCTGGTCAAATCAAGTGCCGACCTTACGTGTCTTTAAATATCTGGTTGCTGCCAATGTACTAACTGATTTTGAAGTCACTTCGGTTTATCGTGACCTGCCTTTAAACCAGTGTGCCGGTGGTGCCAATTCCTCACGTCACCTGTTTAACTCGGCGATTGATTTCCGGATCGGACCTGAATATCCACAGGCTCAAGATTATGCAGCGATCGAAAATACCAAGTTCAAACTGTGCCAGTTCTGGTTACAGCATGGACAAAGCCTGAATATGGGGCTCGGTTTATATGCCTCTGGCCAAATCCATATTGATACTCAAGGTTATCGCACTTGGGGCCCGGATTTAAGTCGTCGCTCATCAATGTGTAATTACTAAGTCATTTCATTTTCTATACAAAGCCAGCTTTTGGCTTTGTATAGCCTAAAAAATCAGCGAATATAGAACAATAAATTGCGCTGTGCCCGGAAAAGTTTAAAATGCACGCATCACAACAAAGGTGCGAGTACTATGCAACAAATGTGGACAGATATTGACCGCTACATTGATTCACATTTAATTCCTGAAGATCCTATCCTGAATCAGACTCTTGAAAATACTGCTGCACATGGTTTTCCAGATCATCTGGCTGTTGCGCCGAATCAGGGCATGCTGCTGCAAATGCTGATCCAGATGAATAAGTGCAAGCGCGTACTGGAACTAGGAACCTTTGCTGCATATAGCACCATGTGGCTGGCTCGTGCCCTCCCTGAAGACGGTTATATCCTGACAATCGAAGGCCGTGATACACATGCTGCGATGGGACAGGAAAATATTGATCGTGCACAGTTAAAACAGAAAGTTGAGCTGAAATGTGGCCGTGCTGCAGATGTGCTTCGTGCCCTACCTGAAGATACTGAAGCCTTCGACTTTATTTTTATTGATGCCGATAAGCAAAGCTATCCTGAATATCTTGAGCTGAGCTTAAATCTTTCTCACTCCGGTACTATCATTTTCCTGGACAATGTGATTCGTGCCGGTGATATCATCAATCCGGATAATAAAAAACCAAGTATTGAAGGCATTCGTGACATGTTTAAAGCGCTGGAAAATCATCCACGTATCTTATCTTGTACTGCTTTACAGACCGTTGGCAGTAAAGGACATGATGGTTTTGCACTCGCAATTGTCAAATAATACGACTAGAACAAAAATCAGCCAATAAAGTATTCTCGATAAATAACATCATCTTACAGAATGTAACCACAGAGTTATCCACAATATATGAGGATAACTCTGGTTATTTTTAATTCAAGCTGTAACAATTTATCAAAAAATACATTTCTGTAGGTTTTATCACCCTCTTTCTACTTCGCTACCAATAATGGCACTTTAGAATTTCGGAAAATCGTTGTCGCAATACTGCCCAAGAAGAACTGGTGGATCTTGCTGTGACTGAATGCCCCCAAGACAATTAACTGAATCCCATGTTCCTGCTGATAAGACAGGATATTTTCAGCTACTTCTCCATAGCGGTATTCTGGAACGACCTCTAGTCCTGCTTCTGTCAAATATTGCAGAGGCTCATTCAGGATTTCCACATGATCCCCGATATAAAGCAGATGACATTGTAATTGTCTTAATAAATCACTTTCTGCAATGCGTTTCATCATCTTCACACAAGTCGGCGAATATTCATAAGCAAAGATAAAACGTGTCGGTGGTCTGAAGTGTTCCCCTACAGTCATCACTGTACAGTTAGCACCACGGATAAAGTTTTCTACATTGGTGCCGATTGGCTTGTTTTTCTCGGCAGAACGCTCACCGAGTAGTCCGATTACAGCAATATCATCAGGTTTTAGAATCTGAAAACTTTGTTCCAGAAAATCACCCTTTTCCTGAATATGGGTGGTGCGGATGCCATAATCTTTAAAGATACGATCCGAAATATGCTGGAGCAGATTATTGCTATAACTAAGCGCAATTTCACTTTGCTTTTGCTCCAGCTCAGCCAGCTCTTTAAGCAACATGGCATTGCTTTCAAAGCCAATCACACCGCTAATTTCCCCAAGATGATAACTGGCCGGGTAATAATCCAGAACCTGTAATAAAACCAGTTCACGACCAGTCTGTTTGGCAATCCATGCAGCCGCATCTGCAAGTGCGTTCGTGCATGGTGAGGAGTCTATGCAGGCAATGACACGTTTCATGTTCAGCCTCTCTTTTATAATAAAAATTTCTTAGTTATTTTTAACTTAGCACAAGCATTAGTAAATGTGCACTGAAATCTGTAAGGCTTGAATTGAAATATGTTAACTTTTATGTGATGTTCTAAGGCCTTTACCGAATATTAAGCACCTGATATAAATCCTTTTTCCAAGAACTTCTTTCACTATTTTAATCCCGATATCGAATCAATTTTGCCGGATTTCCGGCGACAATTGCACGCGCTTCAATATCTTTCGTGACCATGCTATTCATCCCTATAATCGCCTGATCGGCAATTTTCACCCCATCTTTAATGCCGACATGGGCACCTAACCAGACATCCCGACCAATCTCAATCCCTTTGGACCTGACTGGCTGCTGATAAATCGGCTGCTCCAGTTCCATCCCATGATCAAAGGCATAAAGATGACAATAGGCTGCGATGCGTACCTGATCATGCAGTTTAATCCCAACCCGACCACCATCCAGAATACAGTGATGATTGATTGCGACTTCGTTACCGATCTCCAAAGGACCATGTAGCGTACAATCTGCCGCAATAAAGGTATTATCTCCGATACTAATTTTACGACCCCGCTCAGCAAAGATATGCGCCAACGGCGAAATAAAACAGTTTTCGCCAATTTCGACTGTTTCCATCTCCATCAGATAGGTCTGATATTCTTTCTGCCAAGCTTCAGCCCAACCACGATTCTTGGGTTTTAAGGACCAATATAGCCAAGGCATATAATTCAGGCGGTGTTTATGCTGCTCACGATATTTCAGTAATGGATCTGGTTCAGTCATCTGTGGCTTCTTCTATGATTTTTAATTGTTCACGTCCGCGAGTAACATCCTGAATCTTCAGAGCAAAAGGTTCAATCTGATGTTTCTGAAATTGTGCCTGAACCTGTACACCTTCAGCCATATATTCTTCCTGATAATCAATCTGCTGCTGATTCAGCTCATACTGAAAAATCGCCCACTCATTAAACTGGCAGGCAAATTCGACCTTTTTCTTTTCAATCAGCTTAATTTTTTCAGCTAATAACAAACATTGTCCAGCACAGCCCCCATAGGCACGGACCAGACCGCCGGTGCCTAGTTTAATACCGCCATACCATCGATTCACTAGTACCAGTACATTGGTTAGCTCATTGCCTTCAATAGTCGCGAGGATCGGCCGGCCGGCGGTACCCGATGGCTCACCATCATCATTAAAGCGTACATGATGACCGATTTTCCAGGCCCAGCATTGATGAGTGGTGGTCGGATCACGATAGGCCTCCAGAAAATCCTTCACATCCTGCTCATTTTCTACAGGTGTGGCAAAGGCCTGAAATCGGCTTTTTTTGATGTCTTCCTCAAAACTGACAAGGCTGGCAATGGTAAATGGCATAACTTCAGGCATTCAAATTTCACCTGTGCAGTATACCTGTTTTGAGGTGGCAAAGAAAAAGCCTCTCTATACGAGAGGTTTGATTCAATTTAATTTTATTGATTACTTTTAAATTTAACGTTCACGCAATGCTTCTTTAGCCTTGTTGAATGGCTTGATCAGATAGTCCATTACCGTTTTTGCTCCGGTACGAATGTCAACAGAGGCCACCATACCTGGTGTGATATTAAACTCCTGCCCGGCGGCATTTCTCAATTTGTCACTATCGGTACGGATATACACACGATAGTAGAACTGATCCTGTTTGACTTCATCCCGCAAGGTATCTGGCGAAATCACGGTCACTTTACCTTTTAGACCGCCATAAATCGAGTAATCATAGGCAGTAATCTTCACCAGTGCTTCCTGATCAGGACGGATAAAAGCAATATCACGTGGTGAAATTCGGGCTTCAACAAGTAATTTCTCGTCCAGAGGCACGATGGTCATCAGCTTGCCATTTTGTGGTACCACGCCACCCAAAGTCATGACATCAATTTCTTTGACCACGCCACGAACTGGGGATTTAAAAATGGTCCGGTTCAAGGTATCTGACTTGCCGCGTACCACCTGTTGCTGGGTTTCCACATCAGTATTGGCTTTGGAAAGTTCTTCCCGTGCTTTAACATAGTACTGGTTACGAATATCATTCATCTGGTTACGCAGGTCATTGGCTTCTCGCTTCAACCGTAAAACTTCAACTTCACTGGCTGCCCCTTTAGCCACCAATGGCGCGGTCATTTCCAGTTCCTGTTGTACCAGTACCAATGCCTGTTGCAAGCCGGCAAGAGATTCTTCCAGATTGGCACGACGTGACTGATACAGTGCGGTTTCTTCTTTAACCAGTTTCGGATATTTCAGCACTTCTTCCGGAAAAGACAACGGCGTACCACTCACTTCTGCACGTAAACGGGCAGAAGTCGCACGTGAAGCGATCAGCAAGGATTCTGATTCGCCGACATTTGACTCAAATCGGGTTGGATCAAGCTGTGCCAAGACTTGACCACGTTCTACAATCTCGCCTTCTTTGACATTTAACTTGGTTAGAATGCCGCCCTCCAGAGACTGAATCACCTGTTCTTTGGACGATGGAATGACTTTTCCCGTACCGGTCGAAACCTCTTCCAGTTTAAATAACCAGGCCCAAGTCAATAAAATTAACAAGCCAATGCCTACAATCCAGATAATCAGACTGGATTTAGGTAATGGCGGTTCCTGGAAGCTCACTTTGTTTGAACGCGTTAATGTTTGTGGTTCACTCATGCGCTTGCTCCCACGACCCGTTTAGTTCCTACCTGTGACTGATTTAATATCTGATCTCGTGGACCATCCATGACAATTTTGCCATCATTGACCACGAGAATACGGTCAACTAACTCCAGTACGGCACGACGATGCGTTGCCACTATCAGTGTACGATGTGCAAGATACCCTTTCAGATGATCAATTAACTGCTTTTCTGAAACGTCATCAATCGCTGCGGTTGGTTCATCTAGCAACAAAATTTTAGGCTGGCGGATAAGGAGCCGTGCCAGTAACAAGGCTTGACGCTGTCCACCCGAAAAGCCAACCCCACCTTCCAGAATGATATGATCCAGACCTTCTTTTTTCTCTTGTACAAAACCCAATGCACCAGTGATTTGCAGGGCTTCCAGAATCTGCTGATCCGTAGCGAGCGGTGCACCCAAAGTCAGGTTTTCACGGATACTACCGTAAAAGAGTTGTGAATTCTGATTGAGCAAGCCCATATCACGGCGTACATCTGAAGGATCAATCAGGGTCAGATCAATACCATCCAGTTTGACCTTACCCTGTGCTGGGGTTTGCATACCTGACAACAATTGCAACAGCGTCGATTTACCAGCACCGTTACGGCCCAGAATTGCAATTTTTTCACCTGGCTTAATTTCCAGTTTTGGAATGACCAGACTCGGTCTGGGATCATCATCGCCGTATTTGAATACCACGCCACTCAGGTCATAATGACCATCCAATACAGGACGGTGAATCAGATGTGAATAGTCCGGTTGATCCACCGGTTTTTTCATCAATTCATCCAGACCGCCTTTAGCAACTTTGGCTTGTTGTAAACGCCCCAAGACACCAGTGATTTGTGAAATGGGTGCCAGCATCCGTGATGATAAAATCGAACAGGCAACTAACGCGCCCGTGGTCATCTCACCATCCATCACCGCAAATGCACCGACCAAGACCACAATAGCAAAGGTGAGTCCCTGAATTTTTTGGGTCCATGCTGTCATTAAGCCAACAATTTTACGTTGTTGCATGCTGACATCAGCAGAGACTTCATTCATGTGATTCCATTGGTTCTGGAAGCGGGTTTCAGCTCTTAACAGCTTGATATCTTCAATCCCTTGTACGGCTTCTACTAATAAAGCATTACGGATCGCAGATTCACGCATTCCTAACTGTGCCAACTTGGCCAGTTTTTTCTGCGCCAGAATTCCCGGAAGAATCATGAGTGGTACTACCAGTAGCATGACCCAGAACAGGTTGCCGCCAATAATCCAGAATATCCCCAGGAACAGGAAGAAGAATGGCAGATCTGCAATTGCCGTCACGGTAGTGGAAGTGACCAGTTCACGCACACCTTCGAGTTCACGAATCTGTGAAATAAAAGTTCCGGTTGATTTGGAACGCTCACTATTTTTAATTCTTAAGGAATGACCAAATACCCGGTCAGAAATTTTCAGGTCAGCCCGTTTACCAATAATGTCTGAAAGATAAATACGGGATACCCGTAATACAAATTCGAAAATAGCCGCAATCAGTACACCACCGGCCAACACCCACAAAGTAGGAATCGATTGTGAAGGAATGACACGGTCATAAACGTTCATCGAGAATACAATCGTCGCTAAAGCCAAAATATTGGCGATTAAAGAGGCAAACATTACATCGATATAGCGTTTCCAGTCTTTTAAAACAATTGACCAGAACCAGTTTTTCTCAAAGGGCTTGATATATTCATCGACACGCGCATCCGGTACAGAAGACTCTGGTCGCAGGATGTAAATATGCTTCGCACCTGTTTCTAACTGCCCGATGGTAAAGCTTTGCGATAAACCGGCATCTCCACTCAGTTGTACGCTAACATTGCCTTGTGTGTCGATACGTTCAATAACACCGACATCTCCGCTATCAAATTCAACCAGTAAGGGCAAACGCCAAGGATTCAGCAGACTGCTATCGAATTTATTTTTGCGGACATTCAATCCCATCTGACGGCTAACAATCCTGAGCATTTCATCAATGTCATGATGCTGGTTCCAGTCCAGTTGCAGACGAATGCGCTCCTCAGATGGTTCGATCCGATAATGCTTGGCAATATTCAAAACTGCCTGAAGCCACGGCTGATAATTTATTATAGTACTCATGGCTGAACTTCAAACCCCTGAATAGAAATACGGTTAAGCGCGTAAATATCCCGTGTACGACCTGTCACCTGAATGTACTGAACAATAGCGGTATAAATATCGTAGCGCGCGGTTTCAATTTCCTGTGCTGCGCTGTGAATCGCCTGTTCTGCATTCAATAAATCCACTACAGTCCGAGTGCCCAATTTATATTGTTCTTGATATAGCTCTTTGGTTCGTACCGTGGTTTCACGGCGCTGAGCCAGGACATCCATTTGTCTTTGTTTATTTTCGATCTGTTCCCGGATTAAACGAACCTGATCCAGCACATCCAGATAGACAGTATTGACCTGTGCGCGTGCAGCTTCTTCGGCATAACTGGCAGCACGTGCCTGAGACCGAACAGCGCCACCCTGATAAAAATTACTGCTGGCTTCAATCATGATTGAATTATAAAAGCCATCATCTTCATTATTATTCGGATTTCGACCATTAACCGCCTGACTTAAGCTACCTTTCAGATTAATGGTCGGATAACGGCTTAAGCGTGCCTGATCTTTTTGCAATCGGGCTACATCCACCCCTGAATGTGCCAAGATCATACTTGGAATCTGGGTAAATTCAGGATCCTGATAAAGATCAGCCTGGGTCACGATACGATCTGGAATTTCCCATTGAATTGTAGAGACATCAAATCCCAATAAAGTCCGCAGACGTTGCTGATATTGTCTTAACTGGGTCTGTTGCACAATCAAATTGGACTGCGCTGCTTCCAGATTGGATTGCGCCTGAACCGGATCGGCCTGTGTGCTAATCCCGGCGCGGGCACGTAAATTGGCAATTTCTGCAATGCGTGCAATCCCCTGAATCTGTTGTTCGGCAATCTTGGTAATTTCCTGATAGCGTTTGACATTGACGATAGCATCCGCTACTTCCAGTGCCACCTGATCCAGACTCACCAATACTCTTGCTTGATCTTCTGCCAGTCTCGCCTCTTCAACACTGACATTGGTTTTAATCTTGCCAAAGTCATATAGCATCTGGGTTGCATTCAGAGAAACCACCTGACGTCCACGTTCACCTGAGGTCAAATCTCCGGTACCCACACCGCCAGATAACTGCGGATAATACGCTGCTTTGGCCACATCAATATTGGCGGCCTGTGCAGATAAAGACGAAATACTCTGGGCAATTTCCGGACGACGCTGAACTGCAGTATGAACCGCCTCAATCAGACTCATTTTTGCAGGAATACCAGCATTTATAGGTCGAATTGAAGATTGTGCCTGCTGCGGCCGACTAATCTGCGGCAGTTCAGCCACCTTTGAGGTATCCAGTGAGTACTGACTAAGTGAGCTAATATCAATCGTCTGCGCTGATCGCGTTGGCTCTGGTGCAATCAGTTTTCCTAATCCACTTTTAATATTATTAAAATAATTCTGTGAATTTTCTGCATGTACGAATGGCACAGATAAAGGCAAAAGAAGAATGATCCATATTCCCTTATTTTTATCTATTATCCCCTGAACATTTTTTAAGTGCTGCACCCTAAATTGCATAATAATGAATGTTTCGTGTTTTAGCCTAACAATATATCAAATCATACAAAAAGATAGCTTTTTCGTCTTAATTTAAGTAAAAAAAACCCGCATTTGACGACTAAAGTCTTAATGCGGGTTTTTCTGATAATGAAAATTTTCTATACAGTAAAGTCATCACCCAGATAAACTTTACGTACCGTTTCATTGGCCAGAATTTCTTGTGCCGTGCCTTCAGCAATGACTGAACCTTCGCTGACAATATAGGCATGTTCACAGATGGCCAAAGTTTCACGAACGTTATGATCGGTAATCAATACCCCAATTCCACGATCTTTCAGCGTCGTAATAATATCTTTAATATCACCCACTGAAATCGGGTCAACCCCGGCAAAAGGTTCATCCAATAACATGAATTTAGGGTCAGCTGCCAACGCACGGGCAATTTCAGCACGACGACGTTCACCACCCGAAACACTCATACCCAATGAATCTTTAATATGGGTAATTTTAAAGTCTGCTAGTAATTCGGCTAAACGTTGTTGACGCTGAGCTTTGCTTAAATCCTTACGGGTTTCCAGAATCGCCATAATATTTTCAGAAATGGTTAGTTTTCTAAAAATAGAAGCTTCCTGAGGTAAATAGCCAATCCCTTTTCGCGCACGTTCATGCATTGCCAAGTCAGATAAATCGAGATCATCCAGATGGATCTCACCCTTGTCCATACGCACCAGACCCACCACCATATAGAAACTGGTAGTTTTACCTGCACCATTAGGCCCTAAAAGCCCAACAATCTGCCCACTTTCCATACTGAAGGAAACGTCCTTGACTACCCAGCGTTTACTATAATTTTTCGCCAGATGCTTAATGGTTAAAGTTTGAACCTGATGCGTCTGTGCCATTAATCACGTGCTCCCGGAAAGGATTTCGAAGATGAAGGCGGAATCACGATTTGTACACGACCTGCTGCTGAACCGGTTTTATTTGGTGTACCTGTTGCTTCAATATCGCCTTTATTCATGCTGTATTTCAGTGTATTACCACGGATACTAGCGCCATCTTGCTGCAAGTAGGCATTTCCAGATAGGGTAATAATCCCGGTTTCCGCATTATAGACAATTTTCTGTGCCTGACCTTTGGCCAAACCTTTGGCAGGATCAACTTTCTGCTGAAATTGAGCCGGGCTACCTGTTGCCGTAATCAGGCTGATCTGTTTTTTATTATTCAGATTCGCCACAATTGAATTGGCTTGCAATTTCATGGTGCCCTGTTCAATGATGACATTACCCGAATAAGTGGTGACTCCAGTACGCTCATTAAAAGTCGCACGGTCAGCTAATAAGGTAATCGGCTGATTACGGTCAGATGGCAATGCAAACGCAGTGGCTGAACCCAATGCAACCAGACTTAACAACGCAGCGCGCTTAAGGAAAGTGTTCATCATTTTAGCTCTAGGAATTTGGTTCATACTTTCCTCGAATATTAAAGAATTCGTATTGACCATCATTAAGATTGGCTTTTAGGCCCTGACTGATAAATTCAGCCTGTGGAGATTCAACAATGACGGTTTTATCGGTTTCAATTTCACGTGTTTTCGGAAAAGCCGTCAGCTCCTCGGTGCGGAACTGCATTTTTCCATTTTGCATGATCTTGGTCGCCAGCACTTCTTGAGAAAGTACAACTTTTGTATTGTCATCATAACCGTTGCCCTGTTTGGCAAAGAATGTCGCATCAACCTGACCGCCTTTATAGGTCGTTGCCTGCAGATTTTTGAGACTTGAAGTCTCTAGCTGCAGATTTTGTTCAAGCTGGTCGACCTGGGCACGAACAGACAACATGCCCTTTTCATCAGTTTGGGTTAAGTTAATATTATTCGCAGAATAGGTCATGCTACGTGCAGAATCAGTCTGCAACTTGTTGCCTTTACCGCTGTAATAGTAATAACCACCACTTATTGCGGCAATGATAATAGCCGTAAGATATAAAACTCTAGTGTCCATAAGCGGTGTACTTAATCCAGGATATATGACTTATTAATAAGGCGCACGAGTATATTTTTCAAGTAACTCTTGGTACTTACCTTTGGACATCAGTAACATGTCACAAATCTCGCGTACCGCACCACGACCACCATAGGCCTGCGTTACCAGATCAGCACGACGACGTACTTCAACATGCCCGTTTGGAACAGTCACTTTCATGCCTGCAATTGCAAAGGCAGAAAGATCAGGCCAGTCATCGCCCATGTATAAACAGTCTTCAGGGTCGATATTGAGCTGAGTACAAGCTTCACGTAAAGCAGTCCCTTTATCTTCGCGGCCCTGATAAACCAGATCTACACCTAAATCCGACATACGTTTTTGTACGATATTGCTTTGACGTCCAGTGATAATGATCACTTTGATTCCAGCTTGCTGTACCAGTTTCATACCCAGACCATCGCGGATATCAAAAGATTTGATTTCATCGCCCGTATTGGTCAATGTGACAAAACCGTCGCTTAAAATACCATCTACATCAAGTACCAGTGCCTCAATATGACGTGCCTGCTCTAATAATACGTAAGATGCCATTTATTAATTTACCCCAGCCTGAATCAGGTCATGCATACTAATTACACCAATGACTTTATTGGCATCATTAACCACAACAAATTGATTAATTTTACGTTCGTTCATTTTTTCCAGTGCAACGACAGCACGCGCTTCCTGAGAAATCGTCAGCGGATTTTTGGTCATTACTTCCTGAATCGGTAAATTGACATCAAAACCTTGCTGTTTGTCGATCAGGCGGCGCAAGTCACCATCAGTGAAAATACCCAGCAGAACATCATTTTGATCCACAATTGTGGTCAAACCTAGGCGTTTATTTGAAATCTCGTATAAAACTTGATTCATCGGTGTATCTGGTGACACTTTTGGCAATTCAGAACCTGTATGCATTAGGTGTTTTACATGCAGCAATAAGCGTTTACCCAAGGCACCTGCTGGATGTGATAGCGCAAAATCATCAGCAGTAAAACCACGTGCATCCAAAAGAGCGACAGCCAGTGCATCACCCAGCGCTAAAGTTGCGGTTGTACTCGAAGTCGGTGCCAGACCAAGTGGACAGGCTTCCTGAAGATGACCCAGAGTTAAAGCCACATCAGCATTTTGTGGCATTGGGCCTTTGGCATCACCGCTAATAGTAATTAAAGGAATTTCCAGACGCTTGATCAGAGGCATCAGCATCATAATTTCATCGCTTTTGCCTGAATTTGAAATGGCAATCAGTACATCACCCGGTACCAGCATCCCAAGATCACCATGCCCTGCCTCGCCCGGGTGCATGAAGAATGAAGGCGTACCCGTAGAGGCAAAAGTTGCCGCCATCTTACGGCCAATATGCCCGGATTTCCCCATCCCAGTAATCACCAGACGACCTTTGCACTGCAGGATAATTTCACATGCCTGACTAAAACGCTCATCAATCTGTGTGGCTAAAATCTGTAATGCTTGTTCTTCGATACGCAAGGTTTCAAGTGCAACTTTCTGGAAGTCTATTTGATTTGGCATATTTGGTGGGTTCAAAGTAGGTTTACCTTAACTCTATACAGAGTTGACTCAGTCTAGCAAAAAATAATTTTCGCAATTTTATCATATCTATGCAAATGGCAGGTTTCAAAATGTAGAGCTTTTCATAAAACTTAGACAGAATGTTTAGAAATTTCCCTGACCGAAAGCTCTTCATTATTCAGAATTTCATTATGTAAATCAGTTCTGGTTATCCTTTTTATTTTGCACAGACAATAAAAAACCCCAATCTTCCGATCAGGGTTTTTGAATTTTGGAGCGGGAAACGAGACTCGAACTCGCGACCCCAACCTTGGCAAGGTTGTGCTC
>ERZ1023241.33-NODE-33-length-72667-cov-23.028687_pt1 | contig 72667 bp, 63 predicted proteins | sample MGYA00380455_ERZ1023241 | MGnify/ENA primary metagenome ERZ1023241 (study PRJEB33173, sample SAMEA4830304) | metagenome | study: EMG produced TPA metagenomics assembly of the PRJEB25223 data set...
GATGGCTCTAGTCCTCTTATTTTTCAAGTCAATTTTTTATCCGCGATTCGGGTTAATAAGAATATTGATATCTTATTAATGGTTTTAGATACCTTTATAGAACCAGATTTTTTCAATTTTCCTCGGTAACAAATTCAAGAATAGAAAGGCGATGACCATCAAGTTTCAGTATAAAAAACGCACAAAAAGACCAAATGTTTTTTATTACGCAATTTGAATTGGTAAATTTTTGTACAAAAGAACTGATGTAGAAAAAATATTTATAGATAGCATTATTTTTATTAATATTATATTTAATTCCTCTTAAATTATTGAATTTAAAATTTAAAATTTTCTTAAATTAAAATTAACAAAAGGATTAGATTAGCTAAACTTCATAACATTATTAATACTTTTCCTTCATTATTTGAAACTAAAAAATTAAATGAGTGTACTATATTTAGTAAAAACGTAATTAAGGTGAAGCATTTAATGTCTATTTCTCCCTTATCTAAGGCTGTCTATACATCCTTAGTTGGATTGCTATTGGCAAATACAACTACTCAGGCCGCTGATGCATTTAGTGCAGAAAGTCCGTGGATGTTGGGTGACTGGAATGGTCAACGTATTCAGCTTCAAGAGCAGGGCTATGATTTTAGCTTTGGATATACAGGTGAAATGGCAACTTTACTTGACGCGAAACGCTCAAATAGCCATGGCACAGAATATACAGGTCAGTTAAACCTGGGTACTCATCTGGATCTGGAAAAAATTGCTGGCTGGCAAGACACTGAAGCACAAATTACAGTAACTCATCGCGATGGTCGCAACCTTTCGAATACTTCTGATGCGCTTACAGGACATTTAAGTTCAGTTCAGGAAGTATGGGGTCGCGGTCAAACTTGGCGTCTAACAGATTTCTGGATCAAGAAACAATTCTTGGATCAAAAACTGGATGTAAAAGTCGGACGTTTTGGTGAAGGTGAAGACTTTAACAGTTTTGATTGTGACTTCCAGAATCTGGCATTGTGCGGTTCACAAGTGGGTAACTGGGTAGGGGATCAATGGTATAACTGGCCAGTTTCTCAATGGGCTGCGCGGGTTAAATATAACGTTACCCCAGAAGTTTATACTCAGGTAGGGGTTTATGAATACAACCCTGAAAATGCTGACAATCGTGGCAAAGGCTTTAACCTGAGCACAGACGGATCTAAAGGCGCGATTATTCCTGCAGAAGTGGTGTGGACACCGAAACTAGGTGAGCAAAAACTGCCAGGTGAATATCGTGCCGGTTATTACTACAGTACCGCTGATGCCAAAATATTTGATGGCGTGACTCTACAAGATGAACAAACCCAAAATGGTCATCATCACGGGGGGTGGATTGTAGCTAAGCAACAGCTGACTTCACATCAAGGGGATACATCACGTGGTTTAAGCGGTTTCGTGAACGTCACTGTTCATGACTCTAAAACCAACCAAGTTAGTGATATGCAAAATATCGGTCTTGTCTACAAAGGTGCGATGGATGCCCGTCCACAGGATGAAATTGCTTTGGGTGTTGCCCGGATCAATATGAACAATGATGTATTGGGTAACCGTAGTGAAGAAGTCGATGCGGAAATCTATTACGGCATTCATGCAACTAACTGGCTGACCATCCGTCCAAACCTGCAATATGTCCATCATGTCGGCGCATATAAAGACGGTGAAAATGTCTGGGTAGGCGGAATCAAGTTTAATACGTCGTTCTAATCGGAGTTTTTAGTTGCAAATACACAATTGATTCTTCCATTACTTTGGGGCATTGATGAACTGATACTCCAAGTATTCATGTATTTATAACTAAGAACTTAACAATATGGTGTCTATGCCGCTTAAGTGCTTAGACGTTCAAGAAATCAAAAAAAAGGTGTTCAATATGAATACTTCGTCTTCAGGTTCAGTACTGAAAATGATTCTGGCAGCTATTGCTGCCATTTTCGGTTTGGTTCTGCTATTTGGAGGAATATATCTGGCAACACTTGGTGGGTCTTGGTACTACATCATTGCCGGTCTGTTCTTCCTGGCGACAGCCGTGTTATTACAAAAACGTAAAAGCACAGCCCTTATTGTTTATGCAGTATTGGTCCTTGGTACAGTGGTATGGGGTCTTTGGGAAGTGGGTTCAGACTTCTTTGCACTGGCACCACGTCTAGATATTTTAGGCCTATTTGGTCTAGCCCTGCTGATTCCTGCAGTAACTCGCGGTTTTGGCGATAGCAAAGCGGCAAAAATAGCGCTGACTGGCTCCTTGGCAATTACGATTGCTGTCATGATTTACTCTGTATTTAATGACCCGCAAGAAATCCGTGGCGAATTAAAATCACAGCAGCCTGCAGTGCATCAGTCTATTCCAGGTATTGCTGACGAAGACTGGCCAGCCTATGGTCGTACTCAGTCAGGTTTACGTTATTCTCCATTAAAACAGATTACTGCTGATAACGTAAAAGATCTGGAGTTAGCTTGGGAATTTCATACCGGTGATGTAAAAACGGATAAAGATTCTGGTGAAACTACGAATCAGGTAACCCCGATTAAAGTGGGTAATAACCTGTTTATGTGTACCACTCACCAGTACCTGATTGCACTTGATCCTGCGACGGGTAAGGAAAAATGGCGTTTTGATCCTAAGCTAAAAGCGGACAATACCTTCCAGCATTTAACTTGCCGTGGCGTATCTTATTATGATGCGAACAATACTGCAGGTTTTGAAAGCAGCCTGGCTGCGCGTTCAACTACGTCTGCCGAATGTCCTCAGAAAGTAATCTTACCAGTGAATGACGGACGTTTGGTGGCGGTCAATGCAACTACTGGTAAGGTATGTTCCGACTTTGGTAATAACGGCGAAGTCGATCTGCAAAAAGACATGCCATTCCCATATCCAGGCGGTTATAACCCGACTTCACCTCCTGTGGTGACAGGTACAACCATTATCATCGCCGGTTCAACCACAGATAACTATTCAACTGAAGAACCTTCAGGTGTGATTCGTGGTTATGATGTAAATACTGGTGAATTGCTCTGGGTATTTGATACGGGTGCGGAAGATCCAAATGCGATTCCTGCTCCAGGGCAAAAATTCGTAAATAACTCTCCAAACGCATGGGCGCCATTGGCTTATGATGCACAGCTAGATATCGTCTATGTACCAACAGGTGTAGGTACACCGGATATCTACGGTGGTCACCGTACTGAGCTAGACGAGCGTTATGCGAACTCTATGCTGGCGATTAATGCATCTACCGGTAAATTGATCTGGAACTTCCAGACTACTCACCACGACTTGTGGGATATGGATGTACCCGCTCAACCGACATTGACTGATATCAAAGACAAAAACGGGAAAATGGTTCCAGCGATCTATGTGCTGACTAAAACCGGTAATGCCTTTGTATTAGACCGTCGTACAGGTGAAGCGATCGTTCCGATTACTGAAAAACCAGTACCTCAGTCAGTAAAACGCGGTCCGCAAACTAAAGGCGAGTGGTATTCAAAAACTCAACCATTCTCTGACTTTAACCTGGCACCTAAAGATAAATTGACTGATAAAGACATGTGGGGTGCCACTATGTTTGACCAGTTGATGTGTCGTGTATCGTTCAAGAAATTAAACTATGACGGTATTTATACGCCACCATCTGAAAATGGTACGTTAGTGTTTCCGGGTAACCTCGGTGTATTCGAATGGGGCGGTATGTCAGTCAACCCAGACCGTCAAATCGCATTAACCAATCCAATTGGTTTGCCATTTGTATCTCGTCTGATTCCGCAAGATCCGAACCGTAAGCAGACTGCCAAAGGTGCAGGTACTGAAGCGGGGGTACAGCCAATGTATGGCGTGCCTTATGGTGTTGAAATCAGTGCCTTCCTGTCTCCATTCGGCTTACCATGTAAGCAACCTGCATGGGGTTATGTGGCTGGTGTTGATCTGACCAATCATGAAATCGCTTGGAAACGTCGTATCGGTACGATTCGTGACAGTATGCCGGGCATTCCATTGCCTCCATTTAAAATGGGTGTACCAATGTTAGGTGGTCCAATCTCGACTGCAGGTAATGTGATGTTTGTCGGTGCAACTCAAGACAATTACATCCGTGCGATCAACGTGACTAATGGTGATGAGCTGTGGAAAGGTCGTCTACCTGCAGGTGGTCAAGCGACGCCAATGACTTATGAAGCCAATGGTAAGCAGTATGTTGTGATTATGGCGGGTGGTCACGGTTCCTTCGGTACCAAAATGGGTGATTCTTTGGTTGCCTATGCACTACCTGACAATAAATAATGAAGTTTTATAGTTAAGTAAAAAAGCCTGATTCGTCAGGCTTTTTTATGCAAAATACAGGCTGTTATGACAATAAAGCTTGATTAGAAAATCATGAACCTTTAGCTCAGCTTTCCTGCAAGTATTCAATTTGATCTTATGCAGATGCTGAGTCTTTAAAATTAATAAGACACTTTTAAAACGTTTGAACTCCCATGGCATGAGTGAATGCCAGATATTAGGAATATTAGCTATGCACCTTCATACCACGCGGTTGCCGATGAAATCGACTTTATCCTGTCTGATTGCTTGTATCAGTCAAGGAATTTATGCGGAAGAACCGGTTACAGAGGTACAGCGACTGGCTCCCATTGTGGTTGAAGCAACCCGTACAGACCGTGCCATTCTGGAAACACCGGCATCTGCCTATTATCTGAATCAGGAACAACAAAATAGCTTAAATGTAAACCTTTCTGAAACCTTAAAAGGTGTACCAGGGTTGCAGCTGAATAACCGCGAAAATTACGCTCAGGATTTACAGATCTCAATGCGGGGCTTCGGTGCACGTTCGACTTTCGGTGTTCGAGGAGTACGTTTATATGTCGATGGTATTCCAGCGACTATGCCGGATGGGCAGGGGCAAACCTCGAATATTGACCTGAATAGTCTGGATCATATTGAAGTGCTGAGTGGTCCATTTTCCTCGCTATATGGTAATTCTTCTGGCGGAACCATCCTGACACAAAGCCGTGAAGGGCAGGGACCGGATTCAATCACTTTGGGATATTCGGGTGGCAGTCAGAATAAAGGCCAAACTAACCTGGTACTACAAGGTGGTTCAGAAAATGCTTCTGAACCAAGCTATATCATCAGTTCATCTTATTTTGATACGGATGGTTTCCGTGATCATAGTGGTGCACATAAAGTACTGAACAATGCCAAGCTGACTTGGGATCTGGACGATGGCTCTAAAATTAACTGGGTCAATAACTATGTCAAAATTGCAGCAGATGATCCAGGTGGTTTAGAAAAAAAGGATTGGAAAGCTAATCCGAAACAAGTTGTTGATAATGTACGTGATTACAATGCTCGAAAAGAAATTGAGCAGTTTCAGACCGGTCTGACTTGGAACAAACCAATTGGTGATCAGCAAGAACTATATGGTATGGCATATTGGGGGCAGCGTGAAGTTACTCAATATCAATCAATTAAAAATGTTGCTCAAAATAAACCTCAACAAGCTGGTGGTGTCATTGATTTTGATCGTCAGTTTTATGGCGCAGACCTGCGCTGGACAGGTAAAGATATTTTTCCTAATACCAAACTGATTGCTGGTGTTGCAATTGATGGCATGACTGAAGATCGTAAAGGATATAAAAACTTCGTTGGTAGCACTTTAGGGGTTAAAGGTGAGCTTCGTAGAGATGAAGATAATACTTTGTGGAGTGCAGACCCTTATTTACAAGCTTCTTATAACTTTGTACCTGATTTAACGCTGGATACTGGATTGCGTTATAGCAATGTACATTTTAAAACTGAAGATCATTATATTGTAGGTGAAAATAAAGATAACTCAGGTAAAACTACTTATGAGAAACTTTTACCTTCAGTTGCTTTAAGCTGGAAAATTATCCCTAAGTTAATGGCTTATACAAGCTATGCACAAGGTTTTGAAACACCGACCTTTACTGAAATGGCTTACCCAGCAAATGACACTAATGAAACCTTTGGTTTAAAAGCTGCTGAAAGCGAAACTTATGAGCTAGGATTAAAATCTGCTAATCGCTTTGGTGATATGACCTTAGCAGCATTTCAGACTCAAACCAAAAATGACATTGTTTCTGCGGGAAGTGATGGCGGGCGCTCAACGTTTCGTAATGCAGATAAAACTCTAAGAAAAGGATTAGAGCTATCTTGGAGTAAAGACCTCTGGCGAGATCTGACAGCTCAAGCCAGCTATAGCTATATTGATGCAACTTTTGATGCAGATATTCCAGAGCTTTTTGATGACGAAGGAGAAGTTGCAGTATCTAGAGTTGCCGCAGGAAACTATATTCCCGGGATTGCTAAAAATCAGGCTTTTGTCAGTCTAGGCTGGAAACCTGAAAATGGTTTTAATGCAGGTCTCGATGTGCGTTATTCAGACCGAATTTTTGTGAATGATATTAATTCTGAAGTTGCACCAAGTTATACAGTGGTTGGGGCTAATGTAGGCTATAACTGGAATGTCAAAGATTTATCTATAAAAACGTTTGCACGCGTAGATAATCTGTTTGATAAGGATTATTCAGGTTCAGTCATTGTCAATGAAAGCAATGGTCGTTTCTATGAACCTGCAGAAGGTCGTAACTGGAGTGCTGGGTTAAGCGTGACAAAAGAATTTTAATTTAAATCTGACTTACTTAAGCTTTCTCAATTTATTCTAGATTCATGTTCACATGTGAATGTCCGCCAAGATAAGCAATAAGTGCGAATCTAAGGCGGACATTCATATGTGAAGCTAACATATAATTCATTTCGTATAATGTATATTATGTTAAATAGGATATTATGCATATGGCCTATTTCTGTATGTAGCACTCACCAATTAGTTAATATGTCTTTTTCATCCTAGTCGTGTTAAACGTAGATATTAAGATTAGTTTGAAGGTTTTCTTTATATAAATTACCTAAATATTTACCTCATAACCTAGATGAAGCTCATCCGCAATTTTTCCTCGAATACCCCAGTTTTCTTTAGGAGTTTCAAATATAGTTATTTCAATATCATTGGATTTAATCCCACATAAATGACTTATATTTTTAAATAAAGCCTAAATAAATACTCTCTTGGTCTCTTTGTTCTTCCTTCAAACATTCAAATCTCGATAATGGTCTAAGATCTGGATCGATCCTTTGAGTAAATAAAATTTTCAGACTCTAAAGGTATAAATCGTTGAAAAATCTTTTCTCGGGACAATTTAGCTCTTTGACTAAAGCTTGATGAATAGCTTTACTCAGTTCTATTCTATGTAGTTCGATTGTTTTATTTAAAGCATAAATTTTTATTTGAGACATTGTTTTCTACGCTCTTATAGTTACAGTTTTAATTATAGTGTGCGCTTTAATCTGGCTAGCGTTGTTGTTCAGCATCATTCATAAAAAGTTCAATTATTTATACAAAACAACTAAATGCTGCCCTGTCTAAATTGATAAAATTCTGGTCCTCTTTAAAAAACTTGAAGATCGATAAGGACTAAAGTGAACAGACAACATGATTTACCTGAACTAAGTAAATATAGTGAGCTAAGTAGCGATGAACAAGTAGCTATTCATCAAATGCTTATCTCTTACGTACGCTCAGATCACTTTTATAATATTATCTTGACTCACAATGTTGAACCCTATGACTTGGTTAAGCTTGTAAGTGTTAGTTTTGAGAATAGAGACGCAGCTATCTGGGTTCATTTTGAAACAATAACCGCTGAAAGACTAACTATGCCTCTCGATTTTATTTCAAGAATAGAAATATGTAATCAGGAAATATTTTAAATACTAGGACTTGAAGTGCTGAAATTTATTTAAGTTGTCTCGGAATTTTAAATCTATTAAAAAATAGAGATGGTTAAACATCTCTATTTTTTTAAACTAAAAATTTAACTATTATATAAATTTCAATAACTTAAAATCATAAATATAGCATGTAATATATCAATTTCTTTAAATTAATATGTCATATGTTACATCTTAATCTGACTAAGCCATCACCTGGGCTTTGTACAAATCATCTTCGTGCTGTCTGAGTAATTCTATAAAAGCAGGAATAGTATCTGAATCTAGAAGATAAGGATTAAATCCATCATGATGATTCTTGATAAAGAACTCAATGAGATCATTATGGACATTGGCATACTTCATGTGCCAGCTAGAGAAAAGATATGAGTCGATTATTTCATAAGAGAGAATTTCACAGTTCTTATGGCGTGGATCTTTGACTATTCTATTGTAGAAAAGGTCTTTTACATATTCTTCAGTACCTTCCAAACACTGGACAAAATAACTATTACCGAAATAGAGTGCACCAAATATTTTGTGTAACTCATTAAATTCTAAGGCTTCTGTTAAAATATTATAAAGTTCAGAGGTAGAATATCTCTCATCTTTGAACTTACTTACATATAAAAGCCTTACATCATTCATAATAAAAATTTCCTCCTGCTTAAAAAAAGTCCATATGAAAATATAAAAATTTGAACGAATGGTCAATAAACATGTAATGACAAGGTAATTTAATGATCAAATTACATACTTCTTATTATTGGGGTTTTCTTATAGCCTTTTGATCTTTTTAAATCAGGATTCATAACAAGGTTCTCTTTTCCTCAAGAACCTTGTGTTATTGAATTACAGGTCAGTTTATTTTTCTTGCTTTTCTATATGCACTGTTGCTGTTCGCCCTGCAACGAAAGCCAATTCATTCTTTGGTAATTCATCCAGAATAATCTTAACAGGGACACGTTGTGCTAAACGTACCCAACTAAAGGTTGGATTCACATTCGCTAAAAGACCTGAACCAGCAGTACGTTCGCGATCTTCAATCCCCGAGGCAATACCTTGCACATGGCCCTTAAGTTTTTGCGAATCACCCATCAGCTGAATTGTAGCTGGTGCTCCCACGTAAATTTTATCCAGTTTGGTTTCTTCAAAATAACCCACTACATAGAGCTGTTTGCGTTCTAGTAATGCTGCCACCGCTTGGCCAACTTTGACATAATTCCCTTCTTTTAATTCAAAATTTGATAATGTCCCATTTGCCGGAGCAACAACTTCTGAACGATGTAAATTAAGTTGCGCGAGATTGAGGTTATTTTCAGCGACTTGTATTAATGCCTTTTGCTGTTCGATATTCGCTTTGGCCTGTTCGATTGCAGCTAAGGACTGCTCATGCTCGGCATGTGATTCATCTCGTGCAGCAAAAATCTGATCCTGTTCCTGTTTTGAAATAGCACCATCCATTAAACTTGAATAACGGCTCGCATTCTTGTCTGCCAGATGAATACTCGCTTGGGATTTCACGACATTGGCTTTAGCATTCGCCAGTTCAGCCTCAGCTTGCGCTAAACCTGCTTTTGCTTTCGCAAGATCCGCACGAGCCTCTTCAACTTCCAGTTCTTGACGTTCAACATCAATTTTAAATAGAGGCTGCCCTTTCTTAATAGTCTGGTTATCTTGCACCAGTACTTCTGTGACCAGGCCTGAAATATCTGATGACACCTGAATTACATCACCACGTACACGCCCGTCCCTCGTCCATGGCTCAGAATTATAATAATTCCAGATATGTCGAATCACTAAAATGGCGAGAACAGCCATTACCGTCAAAAGTACAGGTCGCAAATATTTGCGTAAATTGACAGATGTCATATACGGTTTTCCTCAATCATTTTAATATCAGACCTCATAGTAATAAGCCTGCCCAATGGACGGCGCCCAGCAAAAGTACGTAAGTGCATAAATAGAAAATATTCGGTATGATGATCCAGTCATTTGCGACTAGTTTATCTAGCCACTTCATCAAGATTCTGAGCAGTACATAGGCAATCACAGCTTGAATCAATAAAATCGGCACATACACACCATAGATATTCAGCTCTCCCATGTATTAATCTCCTGTGCCTGCATATCTTGGCGGTGTCTTGATATGACATAAGCTGCTACGAATATTGTTGAGTGAAATATGCAGCCGTTCTACAACATCTGTATGTTCCTGCATGATGAGATCTGCTTCTAGAGCCTGTATGTTGTTAATTAACTGTGTGAAGGCAGCATCATAATTTTGTCCAATTTCTTTGGCACGAAAATATTCATCCAGCTGTATTTGAAGATCTTCGAGTTGCCGGGTCAAAAGCTGCTGTTCAGGTAACTTGAGTATGAGTTCCTGTAACCGTGCCAGATCCACGATGGCGCTGGATTCAATGAGTGCTTGATTGATTTTATTTTTCAGATCTTCAGATTCTACAGCTTTAGTATTCAATACCCCGATGCGGTCAATCATCGTACGTAAATGGATGCGGAACCGTACCCCATAAGGAATATACAGTGCCTGACGAATGGCTCGGTTATGAATGGCCAAAATGCGCTGTACGGTTATATCTGGCGACATAGCACGGATCATATGGATAATAAATACAGCGATGATTGGCCCGATCACTGTACCAATCGCTGCATTGAAGAAAGAAATTTGATCCAGGGTATAACGGTTCTGAAAATTCAGTCCCATGATCGTACCCATCAACAAAGGCAAGCCAATTCCAACCAAGGGTGGATGCAAAAAAAGCATCAGGCAATATATGCAGAATGGTGCAAGTACAAGTGCTAACTGCCAGAATTCTATAATATTTGGAAAAATTCCATAGGCATATATGAAGATCACGATCGAAGCATATAAGCTACTGCGAATAAACAGCTTCAATGCAGGCACCGGATTATCCAGCGCCGTTAATATACATGCACTGATTGCAGCCATTTCAGCCAGCATAAATCCTGCTTTCCAGCCGCTTAAGATCCAAAAGGCAGTAGCAATAAAAACAGTGAGGCATGCAGAAACCCCGCCCCGCACCGCTACGCCATGATCACGATGCAGAGTTGGATAGTTTGTAGTAAGTGGAACAATCATTTCAGGCAGTGAAGTATCCCCTTGTTGGATTCGCTGCCAGATCAACTTAATTGCATGGATATTCTGAATGAAATGACGGATATCCATTTTCAAGCTTTTCAATATTACAATTTGATCATCTTTTGAATGTTCAAAAATTTTCAGGAAATCTGTTTCAAAATCAGCAGGAAGATGATTCAGTTCAAACTCTTGTAATGTATGTTCATCAGTTAGATATGTATTAATTTTAGAATGTAAATCTGCTAATGACTGGCGATATCCTGTATCAATGAAGTCTAACTGTTGCATGCGTTCAGACATTGCCACCAAATTACTCACCAGCATTGTGATCTGGTTCAGCATTTCCTGTAGTGGTTTGGTCATTCCCTGTAGAGCTGACTTTTCATAGCTTAAATGCACAGCCATGACATGAATATCTGCAATATCTGCAGCCAATTGGCTTAAAGCTTTTGTATAGTTCTGGTCTTGACGTGGTTCTAATAGAATTTTATTAAAAATCTGCTGAGTATCCGCTAAGGTTTTACTGACACGACTTTTCACTGCGGGGCCAATATGCATTGGAAATATGGTCGTCGTCACAATCGCGCTGCAAACGACGCCAATAGTAATTTCCAGAAAGCGTCCTACCGCCATATCAAATAATGAAGCAGTATCAATAAAGTAAATGATATTAAAGCAGATGATGACTGTCGTATATCCAGCTAACATCAATATATAACTGCGCGGTGTACGATCCAGCAGAGAAAAATATAAGCAAAGACCAACCCAACAGGATAAAAACAGCGTAAACAACCACGGTGTATTGATTAGCCAAGGAGTAACTGCAACTGCCACAATTGCGCCTAATAAAGTGCCTAGTACACGATAGATACTTTTTGAAGCGGTCATTCCCGTATAAGGATTGGCAATAACGAAAACTGTGCCAATGGCCCAAATCGGGTAAGCAAGATCTAGACTCAGAGCAACATAGAGCGCCAAAATACCAGCCACAAACGTTTTAGTCGCAAAAATCCAGTCCATTTTATTTGGACGAAATGCGAGTAAAGATTTTATAAGTAGCATGGTTTCTCTCTAAGAGCTTATTTCATTTTCTAAAGTAAATAACCTGCCCACCAAGTCCAAAGAACTCAGTGACAAAATTTTTACTTGTTGAAAGTCTATAAAATTAGAATATTCAGCTGATTAAACTGAAACTGGTAGATGAAAATATAAAACTGGTAGATGAAAATATAAAAAGCAAAAGAGAACACTTTGCTTAATTATTCATCATTGGATATTTACTTAATTAATTTTTTCAAATAAACGCTTTATTGTCAATAAAAATATCTCTATATGAGAATAAGTATGATTTTTTATCATTGCATAGGCCATTATGCTGAATATTTGTCTCTTTTCTTCCTATATCCTCATGATTCGAGAATTTTAGGTAAATAGTTGCCTCTACTACCCTCTTTTAAGCTAAAGTGAGTCATAACCTTTTTCAATTGTCAGCACTTCAGGTTTTTTTATGGCGCAAGCAAGTTTTGGAAAAATTCTTACTGTTCTCGATCTATTTTCGTTATCACGTTCAGTGATTAATGTAGATATCATCAGTGAAGAATTAAACCTCTCCAAACCCACCAGTTATCGCTATTTAAAAGAATTAGTATCGGCTGAACTTTTACAGCGAATCAGTGGCACATCCGGTGACTATACATTGGGTTCAAAAATTGCTGTTCTGGATTATATTTCAAGAAAAACTGATCCTTTGGTACAGATCAGCATTCCCTTTATGCAGGAAATCGTCGAACGGACTGAGTTCTCTTGTATATTGACTCATCTCAATTATGATTCGTGTATCGACTTACATGACGAAGTCTTTAAAAATGCACATCTGCTTTCATTTGGACGCGGTTGTCCACGTCCGGTCTATGTAGGTTCATCTTCAAAAGTCATCATGGCGCATTTACCGAAACAAGCGTTGCTTGACTATTACCAACGTTATGCAGATGCATTTGCAGAAGTGGGATTTGTGCAGAATGAAACCGCTTTTCTGGAACAAATGAGAAAGATCAAAAAACAGGGGTATTATTATTCTAGTGGTGAACTTGATCCTCAAGTTGCAGGTTTGTCTGTACCAGTTAAATTCTCTCTTAAAGAACCGCCCTTAGCGCTTACTTTATTAGCTTCAAAGAATAGATTTGATTTCGTAAATCTGGAAAAATTAGTACAAATTCTTCAGGAGAAAGCACAGATTATTGAAAATAAGTTCCTCCACCATCCTGAAAGCACCAGTGATATTCGTAATAATTTAGGGTCTGTTGACACTTACTGTTTATAATTAACCCTATAAAGGTAGCCATAAAAATATACAGGCTAAGGCAACAGAACTTTGATAATTTCTTTTGAGCTTGTCATATCGAGTAGCTATTCCTCTAAATTGCTTTAATCTACAAAACATATTTTCAACTAAATGCCTGATTTTATATAAATACCAGTCCATATGGTCATTGTTCGATTGGCTATTCGTTTTCTTTGGTATATTCGCTTTAGTCCCTGTTTTCCTGATCTGTTCACGCAGTGGTTCTGAATCATAGCCTTTATCTGCACATACCACTTTTGTCTCTTTTAAATCTAATGTTGATATTAAATCAGGCGCAACTTTAACATCATGTGTGGTTCCATCGGTAATCATGAAATCAATAGGATTGCCATGTGCATCAACAATCAAATGTATTTTTGAGGAGTTTCCTCCTGCACTTTTAGAAATAGATTGATTCGCTATGCCGGCAGAATGTTGATGAGCACGTACATGAGAGCCATCAATAAAAATCCACTCCATATCGGGGCATGAGGCTAGTAATTTGAATAATCTAAGTAACTTACCGCTGCTTGACCAACGATTAAAACGTTTGAAAATAGAGTTTGAATGACCAAAACAAGAAGGAATATCTCGCCACGGACAACCTGTTCTAATTCTATAGAGAATAGCTTCAATAAAATTGCGTAAATTTGAGTTGTGGTGAATGGATAAATTACGCAGAATAACTTTCAACTTTTGCCAGTGTTGATCTGTCAGCATGGTACGAGGCATAGCGAATAGTAAAATTGGGTTTGGTGATTTGATTTTACTACTTCGCTATTTTTTTAAGCTAAAAGTGTCAACACACCCTAATCAAATAAAATTTAAATTATGTTTGAAAAACTATTCATATTCTCATAATATGATTATCAGTCTTTAAGCCATAGTATTCTTACTGAATTAAATGGCGAGAAGATTCCTCAGAGGTAAAAAAGCCTATTTCGAATGAGATAGGCTTTTTTATTTTAATTTTGGATTTATAGCAATAATGCAGATACATTTAAGGAAATTTAAGAATTTTACAATTGCGATGTGTAGATAAAATCTAAAGTTAGAAATTTGAAATCATATAAGTTCTTCCATTTTATGTTTTTCATCTTAGCTCTTCCTTAGAATCCTTCTTGATCAAAAAAGATAACTAAGAAACCAATTAAGCTTTTTATAATTGGATCATAAAAATTTTAAAACTTAAGAATATTATCCCAGTACGGCGGATCTCCAATTTCTTTTAAAATGAAATCAAGCACAGTTCTAACCTTTTGCGAACGAATTCTGTTTTCAGGAGAAACCAGATGAATCCCTATAGAATAAGGCTCTACTGTACTGATCCAGTCAGGAAGAAGTTGAACCAGTTTATGGGTTTTAAAATAGTCTTCCGTAAAAATCCAGGTTGGAAATAATACAATCCCCCGCCCTTCCAATGCCGCATCTACCAAGACTTCTGCATTATTACTTCTTAAAGGCCCTTGTGGCTCAATTAAAACCGGAGTGTCATGCTCTTGCTGACGGAAATACCAACGTTGGCTGCCTGAAACGCCCTTATACACCAAACATTGATGATTCTGAATCTCGTGTGGGGAATGTGGAGTTCCATATTTTTCAAGATATGCAGGACTCGCACACAGCACATATTGTTGATCACAGATCTTGCGTGCGATTAATGCTGAATCTTGTAATGAGCCAATCCGTATGGCAATGTCTACACCTTCTTGTACAGGGTCAATAAAAGTATCCGTCAAGATCAGCTCGACTGAAAGATCTGGAAAGCTATCATGCAATTTATTCACTATATGCGATATATGTAGCCTTCCCAGCGCAACCGCTGTATTGATACGAATTAACCCTCTGATCGCATTTTTACCAGAAATTTCTTCATTGGCCAGATCTAGCGTATCAAGCACTTCCTTAATTTGCACAAAGTACTTTTCTCCTATGTCAGTTAGCCGAACAGAGCGTGTATTACGATAAAAAAGTTGTTGCCCAATTTCCTGTTCAAGTTTGGAAATAAAACGAGATACTGAGGAAGATGGAACCTGAAAATGCTTTGCCGTAGCTGAAAAACTGCCTGTCGTTGCCACCATCACAAAATAGCGTAATGCATTGAGTTGCATACTTGATCTATCCCTGAATTTAATTCAATCATTTTATTATTGTCATAATAGCAATTATGTTTTGAAAAATTGCGTAATTGTAGCTTTTAAATAAGAGAATATAATTCGTTGCTTTCTTCCTTTGGAAAGCATATATGAAACAGTTGTGGATTTTCCCATTAGTCGTTCTTGCAGGTATGGGGTTATCTGTTGAAGCGGGTTTACTGGGTCCACTCGGGGAAGAAATTGGGCATTTCTGGGCGACCTTGGGAATTTTCGCGATCGGATCACTGCTCTTAACCTTGGGGTTGATCTTCAGCCGTCCAAAGCTTTCTCTCATGTTCAAGCAGCCACGGTGGCAACTGACTGGCGGTATATTAGGCCCTATATATGTAGTGGCTTTAACTGTAGCGACACCTCATATTGGCGTTGGCCTGACCATGGTGGGCATCCTGTTTGGCCAGGTTGCAACCAGTCTTATTATTGATCACTGGGGTTTGTTAGGTAGCCATAAACGGGCTGTAGACAAATATCGTATTGGCGCGCTAGTAGCTATTTTAGCTGCATTATGGCTTATTCAATAAGGAAGCTTCTCCATGATTTATATAATGTTATTAGTCGTTATTTTTGGCGGAGCAGTTTTATGTGCTCAATCTTCAATTAATGGTCGTTTGGGTGCTAAAGTAGGTGTATTAGAAAGTTCTTGGCTGACATTTGTCTTAGGTGCTCTAGTCAGTTTTCTAATCGCTTTCTTTCTTGAACCCAACCATGCATTGAATTTATTCACCGCACCAAGATGGCAATTAACAGGTGCATTTTTTGGCGTGGCCTATATGCTTACGATTGTATTTGCTATGCCTAGACTGGGCGCTGCTGCCACCACTGTCGCCATCATTAGTGGCCAGTTATTAATGAGTCTGCTCATCGATCATTTTGGATGGTTGAATAATCCGGTGATTCATTTAGATGGATCCAGACTAGCAGCAATTGCCCTATTAGCTGTTGCACTATTTTTTATCTATAAAAGTAATATTGCAGCCAAAGCACAAGCTGAAAATTAAGATACTGTGAAAGGAAAGAGATTTTAGGTTTTAAAATCTCTTTTTTTATGAGCTCATAAAGTTATTTTGAGGAATCTAAGGGTAATATTAGGCATAGTTCATAAGTCATTTCACTTAAGCATGCATAATCAATTTTCAGGCAATAAACAAATTCGTGTAGTCTCAAACTTTTCAGAACTCGTTAATTCGGATTTTAAGAGTGCGATGAATGCGATTTGCTGGTCTAGAAATTTAGCGGGTGATTTTGCCGAGATCGTGAATAAGCTTCATTTACAGGAAAATATGACTGAAGTTTCAATTGATGATCTTATGAAACTCCAGCTGTCAGAAAGCGGTCATCTGGCAAGAAAGATTATCTTAGAAGATATACAGCTACTGACTGACTACGGCGCTTCCCCTTCACTCAATCTGCTCAAATGCTATGAACGGGATAATGAGCTCGATTTCATTACTACAGATGTCTATTCATTCCATGTCGATCGCTCTCCGATTGAAACAGATACTTTCTTATGTACCTATCATGGTGCTGCAAGCGATATCTTGCCTAATGATCAGGTGGAACAAAAGATTCTGATTCCAGAAATCAGGGCAAAGCTGAAAGAATTATATGATGGCCCAGAAGCCGGATTTGAAGGTTTTTTGGAAGAGTATTTCTTTGATCTGCATTATCAACCTAAGCCTAATGCAAAACCTGTAAATTTAGGTCAGGGACATCTTTGGCGATTGGCAGTCGATCATCCAGCCCAAAGAGCCCTACCTTGTGTACATCGGGCTCCGGTTGAAAATGAGGGTGAATATCGATTGCTTTTGATTTGTTAAATTCGATACAAATCTTAAAAATGAGAAAATCCACATTATCTTATTGTCATTTTTCTCATTTTCATTCAAGCAAATTCTAACTGTCCAACCGAATGGTAAGTACGATTAAAATACACCAGGCTCTGATCTTGTTCGCTCCGTTGAATCGCAACCACTCGACACATAAAGATACTATGTGTCCCTACTTGCTGGATATTCTCGATTTCACAGTCAAAACTCACTAATGCATCGCCTAGTACAGGTGAGCCTGTTTTTAGTATTGTCCAAGAACCTAATTGAAATCTTCGTTCAGAACTGAATTTGCTGGATGCGAATGCATTAGAAATCTGTTCGTGCTGTGGACCTAAGACGTTCACTGACAAAATTTTGTTCTCAATAAAATGCACATGTGAACGAGATGACTGATTCATACAGACCAGCAATGTCGGTGGTGTATCAGTCACGCTGCATACTGCAGATGCCGTAAAACCATGCATTCCTGTCTCACCCGAGGTTGTAATGACATTCACTGCTGTGGTGAGTAAGGACATGGCATTTCTAAAGTCAGTCGCTTCAATCATCTCTTAAATCCCTAATTGACTATCGCTTTGATGAAGAGCGGTAAAAGTAGATGTATTCCTTATACAGCTCTTAAGACAAATGAATACTCAGGCTGTCAGTTCTTGACGAACAATAGCTGCGCCAGCACTTAAAGCATTCAGTTTGCCTTGTGCGACTTGACGCGATAAAGGTGCCATACCACAGTTGGTTGAAGGATACAGCTTGTCAGCATCCACGAACTGAAGCGCCTTTCGTAAAGTATCTGCAACCTGTTCTGGTGTTTCAATTTGATTGGTTGCGACATCTATGGCGCCGACCATGACTTTTTTGCCACGAATCAATTCAATCAGATCCATTGGTACATGAGAGTTTTGGCATTCAAGTGAAACAATGTCGATCTTAGACTTTTGCAGTTTCGGAAAAATTGCTTCGTATTGGCGCCACTCTGAACCTAGAGTCTTTTTCCAGTCCGTATTGGCTTTGATACCGTAACCATAGCAGATGTGTACTGCTGTTTCACATTTCAGACCTTCAAGCGCTCGTTCTAATGTGGCAATGCCCCAGTCATTTACTTCATCAAAAAATACATTAAATGCAGGCTCATCAAACTGGATGATATCTACACCTGCTGCTTCGAGTTCAAGTGCTTCCTGATTCAGGATTTTTGCAAATTCCCAAGCCAGTTTTTCACGGCTCTTATAATGAGCATCATAAAGCGTATCGATCATGGTCATTGGACCCGGCAACGCCCATTTGATTGGCTGCTTAGTTTGACTACGCAAGAACTTGACATCATCTACAAATACAGGTTTCTTGCGAGCGACAGCACCCACGACGGATGGCACACTCGCATCATAGCGATTTCGAATACGCACCGTCTCACGCTTTTCGAAATCCACACCTTCCAGATGTTCAATAAAGGTGGTCACGAAGTGCTGACGGGTTTGTTCGCCATCACTGACGATATCAATGCCTGCCTGTAGTTGCTCATGTAGGGACAAGCTCAAAGCATCTCGCTTGGCTTCAAGGAGCTGCTCGCCTTCCAATTTCCAGGGTGACCAAAGTTGCTCAGGTTCGGCAAGCCAAGACGGTTTCGGCAAGCTGCCAGCTGTAGATGTTGGGAGTAAAATGCTCATGTATAATCTTCTATCTCTATATTCGTTAATTTATTTCTTCATTCAGGCAGTATGCTCTTGATGAGCATTATCTACAGTAAAATTTGCGGCCCACTTTTCAAGAATGTCTTTATACGGCTTAATAAAATTTTCTTCTGTCCATTTGCCCTGCTTAACTGCTAATTGACTACGCTCCACACGGTCGTAAACGATTTGTGTCAACGAATAATCCTGATAATTCAGGCTTGGTTGATAGATCAAACCTGCAGGCGAATTGGTGTTGTAAATTTCAGGACGATAAATCTTCTGGAAACTTTCCATGGTACTGATCGCACTGATAAGTTCGAAGTCCGTGTAATCACGCAATAAGTCACCGGCAAAATAGAATGCCAACGGCGCATTGCCATGTTCAGGTTTGAAATAGCGAACGCTTAAGCCCATCTTTCTGAAGTATGCATCTGTACGTGAATAATCATCATTTTTATATTCCACACCGAGTACAGGATGCACATGTGCAGTACGGTAATAGGTTTTCGTGGTAGATACACTCAGGCAAATCACCGGCTGTTTCTTAAACTCGGCTTTAAACACATCTGAATGAATTAAATGCTGATAAAGTTTGCCGTGCAAATCACCAAAGTCGTCAAGCTTTGCATCAGTTTTATCGCTGATGGATGGCAATACAACGCTAAAGTCATAATCACGTACATAAGATGAAAAGCTATTGCCAATCATGCCTTCAATGCGCTCATTGGTTTTATGATCAATGACGGTACTTTTCAGCATCTCGATAAAAGGGAAAGTTTGACCATGGCCTTCGACATCAAGTTCCGCAGAGATAATGTCAATTTCAAGGGAATAACGGTCGCCTTTAGGATTATCACTTGTCGCTAATGAATTAAAACGCTGATTAATCATGGCCAGAGTTCTGCGCAGATTTTCCTGTCGACTTTCACCACGTGCCAGATTAGCAAAGTTTGTGGTTAAACGTGTGTTGTCTGCTGGTTGATAATTTTCATCGAAACGGATGCGCTTGATTGAGCATGTAAATTGATTATCCATGGAGATTCACTATCCTAAATTTTTAAATAAAGCCAAATTTCTGTATAACTTCATTTAAACGTGAATCTAAAGATGAGTAAAACGATATAAATTCAGTAAAAGATGAGAGGAATTCACTATAGCTGAATTAATTGTATGAATACTTACTCAAAATTAAATAGAACGAAATACAGTTTCTCATTCAAAAATAAATATAGATCGCCTTTTATAAAAATGAGCTATCAATTTAATTTTAAAGGTAAAAATTATTGATGTGTCTTTCAATTGGCTCTTGCTGTAGCACCTAGTTTGCATCATTTATTTTAACAACGCACAACTTCTGCGTATAAGAAGAACCAACATCAATATAGTGGCAATTATCAATTTGGGTATGGTTTTTCACAATCGTATGACCCAGATAGATCTCATCGATATTTTTAACGGTTCCATAGCGATAAGAATGATTGCGAATTCTGCCTCTCCCCCAAAGAGCATTGGTATATGCTGAAGTTAGGCCTGGAATTCTACTTTCACCTTTTGCAATTTTCTTTTTAAATATATTCCAGTCATTAAGCGCAATATCTGCGTGCAAAATGTCAATCTTTTTATGTTTTAGGTTTAGTTCAATGGCCAAAGGAAGTGCCGAAAAAATTTCACTGAGTTCATCCTGTTTTTCGGTTGATAAAAGATAGAACCACTCACCGCCATTCTGCGCATGCATATCTTGAATCCATGCATCGTCACGGCCCTTAATACACATTTCCTCATGATTGCCGCGAACACAATCAAACCAGGCCTGACTTAGCAGTGAAACGCATTCCAAGTTTTCATTACCACGATCGACCAGATCTCCGGTACAAATCAGTAGATCTTTCTCAAAATTAAAATGAACTTTCTCCAGTTCTTGCATGAGCAAGCTATAACAACCATGCAGATCCCCGACCACATATATGGCAGAGAAATCAGATCCATCAATCGTCTTGGTTAAAGTGTTCATAAATATCTTCTATAACATGGAACCCTGTCTGCCAAACCTGAAGCAAAAGATGATTTTTAAATCATATCTTTTAATTTTAATGCTGTTTATAACTGGAAAGTAGTTATTTATACACTACTATTAACTGATTTTTATCTTTAAAAACCTTTGTAAAATATAAGAATATTCACATAATGTTAACTTTTGTATAAATATATTATTTTTTTTTGTAAGTTTTGACTTACATAGATTGGAGCAAATACTCTATATCCTGATTCCTCAATTTTTGACATTATGTTTCACATAAAGAGTCAGCAAGGAAAGCTGATAATAATCGCATTACAACGATAATAAAGTCGAAAGACAGCGAACTTACTGGGATGGTAAGTGATAAAAGTAGAGACTACAGCCGCTAAGCCTTATAGTTTTGGGAGAGACTATAAGGCTTTTATTTTATTAGTATCTAATTATTTATTGATTCGGTGATACTCGCCAAATCACGTTCCCTACATCATCAGCAACCAATATTGCACCTTGAGCATCTGTAGCTACACCCACAGGCCGACCAAATGCATCTCCATTTTTGCTTAAAAATCCGGTCAGAACCTCTTGAGGCTGACCAGAAGGCTGACCATTTTGAAATGGCACGAAAATAACTTTATATCCACTATGAGGTTTTCTGTTCCAAGAACCATGCTGACCAATGAGTGCTCCATCACGATATTGAGGCATTAAATTAGCTTTATAAAATGTCAGCCCCAGTGATGCAGTATGATTTCCCAAGGCATAATCTGGCTTAATTGCCTGTGCGACCAGTTCAGGCTTTTGTGGTTTTACCCGGGTATCCACATGCTGGCCATAATAACTATAAGGCCAGCCATAAAAAGCGCCATCTTTTACTGAGGTCATATAATCAGGAACCAGATCATTGCCCAGCTCATCACGCTCATTCACTACGGTCCATAAAGCTCCACTCTGAGGCTGCCAGTCCATGCCATTGGGATTACGCAGGCCTGTAGCAAACGGTCGGGCTTGACCTGTAGAAAGGTCAAATTCCATGATCAGGGCGCGCCCTTCTTCCTGAGCTATGCCATTTTCAGCCACATTACTATTGGAGCCTACCGTAATGTAGAGCTTTGTCCCTGCAGGATTGGCAATAACATTTTTTGTCCAGTGATGATTTAAAGGGCCTGCAGGTAAGTCCAATACTTTAATGTCTTTTTCATTGATCTGAGTCATACCGGGCTGATAAGAGAATCGAACTAAGGCATCCGTATTTGCGACGTAAAGCATATTACCCACTAAGGTCATTCCAAACGGCGAGTTTAAATTTTGCAGAAATACTGTTTTCTGGTCAGCAATGCCGTCTTGATCACTGTCACGAAGCAGACTAATACGGTTAGCGCTTGGATAGGATGATCCTGCTCTTCTCATCACCATTTTCATGATTTTACCTTTAATCCCTTTACTGTCTTCGGGCTTAGGCGGAGCATCGGTTTCAGCTACGAGTACATCTCCATTCGGCAATACATATAACCAGCGCGGGTGTTGAAGGCCTTGTGCAAATGCTTGCACTTTTAAACCCGATGCCGGCGTCGGCATGACGCCTTCAGGCCAACCTTTTGCAGGGGCAATGTTGACGACCGGAAACAGTCTTGATTTCGGTTCAGGTAAAGATGGCTGGGAGCCATAACTGTCTGTTACCGGTGTCTTGGATGAAACCGTACAGCCGGTAAACCCCAATATGATTACGGTACTTAAGGCTGATAGAAGAAATTGAGTCGCCATGGTAGTTTCCTGCTTTTTGTTTTTATCTCTCCCATTTTAAAAGGCGGTTGAAGTTGTAATGATATAGTTCTTGTAGTTTCTGGTTGTGGATTGATTGCCGTAAATTTTCTAGTGACGCAAGCTGTCCAAAGCATAGAACACGGTCTAATTTTTTTACTTATATTTACTCCAACCTTCTTAAATAAATGGCCATGCAATACTTAATAAAAGTAAAAGTCCTAATACAGCACAACTGATTTGCCAGAAACGTAAGGGATCACGTTCAATCATGGTAGGAGCTTTGGATTTTAATAATTCCTTGGATGGATGTTCCAAATCATGGATCAATTCAGTCAATGCCTCATAACGATGCATCGGCTCGATATTCAGTGCCTTTTTTAGAATCCGGTCTAACCAAAGTGGTAAATCTGGCCGATATTTTTGAATGGAATGATATTGAACTTTCTTCAGCTGCTTCAGCGTATTACAACGAGCCAAATCTGTACCATAAGGAAGCTGTTTAGTCAGTAAATAATAAGCCATTGCCGCCAAAGAAAATTGATCAGACTGCACGGATGGTGAATGTTCAATGAAATATTCAGGTGCCATAAATGCCAAGGTACCAAGTGGCCGATTCACATGTTTAGGATTAATTTCGACTAAACCTCGTACAGCAGTTGAACCATAATCAATCAGTTTGACTTTAAGTGTATTATCAACGTTTAAGACCATGATATTTTCAGGACGTACATCTTGATGCAACATTTCCAGTCGGTGCATTGCATTTAAGGCCAATGCTGTTTGCTGCAAAATAGGGAGAATATCTTCCATCTGCAAAGGCTTTTTCTGTTGATGCAGCCAGCGATCTAAGGTTTCTCCCTGCAAATATTCATAACTCTGGAATAAATATTTTTTCTCTGATTGATGCGTATAACATTGCAGCAGATTTTCGTGCTTAAGACGCTTTGAAACCCAGTCTTCAAGTTGAAACTGTTCAACTGCCTGTTCATCTTGTTGTAAATCTACTGCCAGAGTTTTAATCACTAGCGGTTGCCGATCATGATCGTGTGCCAAATACAGGCAACTGCGGTGATTTTGGTGCAGGATTTTGTCAATGGCATAGCCTTCAAATGCTTCACCTTTGCTGAGCTGGGGTGGAAAGACATAATCCTGGTGCATATAAAACTGATCTGGTTCAGGCAACTGCTCAATACGGAGCACTTGAAGACTTAAATTATCATCACTGCCCTGTTTTAAAGCCTGTTCAACCAGGAATTTGGCAAGCTGATTTAAGTGATCTGCTGCTAAGGTGAAAGCTAATAATTGTTGGTCTGTAACAAACTCATAAACCCCATCAGTCATGAGTAGAAAGACATCTTTTTCTTTTAGTTCAAGGCTTTGATAATCAATTTCAATACGATAATCCACGCCTAAGGCACGACTGAGATAATGTTCTGTCGAAGACAGACAGACGCGATGATCATGGGTTAATAATTCAATTTCACCATCTCGGATTCGATAAATACGACTATCACCGACGTGAAAAATATGCGCCTGATGCTGCTTTAAAATAAGTGCGGATAAGGTACAGACATAGCCCCGATCTTTATCGAAACGTCCCTGACTTTGTTGAGTTTGTGCATATAACCATGAATTAGTGGCACGAATCACCCGTGCTGCTGAAGTCTGAGTGCTCCAGGCATCCGAAGTCGAATAATAATCAGAGAGAAAACTGCTAACGGCTGTTTCTGCGGCAATGTGACTGACATTGCTACTACCGATCCCGTCGGCAATCGCACAAGCTATACCTTTTTGCTTCAGTACATGACCTTCTGGCAAATAGATGCCATAAAAATCCTGATTCTGATCTTTAATACCAGCCGTAGAATATTGTCCAATAGCGACTTTTAATGTTTTTTTCATATTGAAAACTCAAAAAAGGGATCATATTGATCCCTTTAAAAATGATTCATTATTAGAATTCTTTTTTCGCGCCAGTACGTACATGTGTGGTGTAAAGTGCCAGACCTGTTAAGGCTAAACCACCGACCAGATTACCTAAAGCAACCGGTAATTCATTCCACAGAAAATAATCTGCAATCGAGAAGTCACCACCCATCATCATGGCAAATGGGAACAGGAACATGTTTACTACTGAGTGTTCAAAGCCCATGGCAAAGAACAGCATCACTGGCATCCACATTGCGATGAACTTGCCACTCACTGTAGTTGACATCATCGCACCAATCACCCCTAAAGACACCATCCAGTTACACAGCATGCCGCGAATAAAAATAGTTATCCAACCTGAGAAACCATAAGCCGCATAACCTAAGGTACGGTCTTCACCAATATGAGAAATCTTTTCACCGACTGGATTCGGATCAGTCGCAAAGCCCATGGTATAAACAGCAGCCATCAGTACTGCAACGACTAAACACCCAGTAAAGTTACCTAAAAATACCAGTCCCCAGTTTTTTAAAATGCGTGCCCAGGTTACGCCAGGACGTTTATCCAGCCATGCCAGCGGTGTTAATACAAATACCCCGGTTAGCAAGTCATAGCCCAATAAATACAACATGCAGAAGCCGACAGGAAACAGTAATGCGCCAATCAGTGCCACACCAGTTTGCACTGCAATCGTAATTGCAAATACGGCTGCCAAGGCCAAAATCGCACCTGCCATAAAGGCACGAATCAAAACATCACGGGTTGCCATATGAAGCTTGGATTCACCCGCATCTACTACTTTTTTTGCAAACTCCGCAGGAGCAAGATATGCCATGTTGTCGTCCTCTTTTTCAATATACGGACCTGTTTTTCGAAAAAAAGACGCCTAAGATCACTGAAGACCTTAGGCGCCGTTGCCTTGAATATTAGAACAGGTAATGGTAAATGGCGTCGTTGCCATGTATATCGAAATAGAAGCAAAAGATGTGCCATAAATAATAACAATCGCTTAAATATTCATTTTTTTATTTAGCATGAACTCTAAAATGCTGTTGGCATGATATCTGCATTATCCATTCTGCATACATTCATTTGAGAATAATTTGGAGAGGATTATGATTACCCATCGTCAACAAGTAACTGACATGATCATTTCAGCGAAAGTTTTAAAGTCAATTAAATGGTCAGATGTTGCCAAAGAGATTGGTTTTTCTAAAGAATGGGTAACCGCTGCATGTTTAGGTCAGATGGCATTTAATAAAGAGCAGGCAGAAAAGATTGGTCAGATTTTTGGCTTAAGTGATGAAGCCGTTGCATGGCTACAGATCGTGCCATATAAAGGTTCCCTGCCAACCAGCGTACCGACTGATCCTTTAATTTACCGTTGGTATGAAGTGGTGAATGTATATGGTTCTACCATTAAAGAACTGATTCATGAAGAATTTGGTGACGGTATTATGAGCGCGATTGATTTTAGTATGGATATTCAACGCGAAGAAAATCCGAATGGCGACCGCGTCAATGTCGTATTGTCTGGCAAGTTCTTGCCTTATAAAACTTATTGATCAATATCATTTATAAAAAGCCATCAGTGTGATGGCTTTTTATTTATTTCATTTTCCTTTTTTATATTTGGGCATTAATCGCATTCTATACATGAAAAATATTTAGCAAATATACTTTATAAATTTAAAAAATTAATATGAAGTCAATAATATAACAATTATTTCAATAAAATAAATCGCTTTTATTTTAAGCAAAATCTTAACCCCTTCTTCTTTTAATCTGCTTTAACTGCAAAGTATTCCTCTATCAATGAGTAATTTTTAATTTAAATTTCCTATTATATTTAGATTGATTTAAAAATATCTAATCAATAACATTAGCGATAATTATTATCATTTACATTCATTAAAATGTTTTATACCAATCATCCAACTTTCAAGCTATCTTTGCTCAGTTTTGCTATTTTGATGACCCAGCAAAGTTTTGCAGAAAATAGTCAGCAGCTTCCTACCATCACGATAGTCACTGATGCAGCACAAACAAAAGAAAGCTCTGAACAGACTAAAAGCTATATTATTCAAAATTCTGCAACAGCTTCAAAACTAAATATTCCTCTTAAGGAAACGCCACAAACAGTGAATGTAGTGACGCGTCAACAATTAGATGACTTTGCACTGGATAATACCCGTGATGTACTCCGCAACTCACCGGGGATCACTGTAAGTAACCAGGAGACCGAACGAACTTCATATCTATCACGTGGTTTTGAAATCTCAAACGTATTGGTAGACGGCGTTGGGATTCCGCTTGAAGGCTATAACTACAATAATGACAATCCAGACAGCTTTTTATTTGACCGTATAGAGATCGTTAAAGGTGCAAATGCCTTAAATAATGGTATTGGCGATCCGGGCGCTACCATTAATATGATTCGAAAACGCCCTACTCAGGAATTTCAGGCCGCGTTTAATACCAGTTATGGATCATGGAATACCCAACGTTATGAAGCGGATGTTTCCTCTCCCCTGACACAGGATGGAAAAATCAGAGGCCGAGTATTTGGCTATCAGCAGACAGGTGATAGTTATCTGGATCACTATGAACTCGAAAAAAATGGCATTGGTGCAGTTGTTGAGGCTGACCTGACTGATTCGACCTTAATAACTGCTGGTTATACCGAAACGAATCATAATCCAAATGGTGTCAATTGGGGTTCCAATCCTTTAATCAATACTGAAGGTGAACAGTTAAGCTATTCAAGAAATTATAATTACAGTCCGGACTGGGCCTACTGGGACAGTAATATTAAAAACTATTTTGCCGAGATCGAACAACAACTTGGTGCTGATTGGAAAGCTAAACTGAGTTATGAGGAAAAACGGACTGACCGGGATTCAAAACTTTTATTCCTGTCCGGTAAATCTGGTGCTGACGGTACTTCAGGTATTTTCTTATATCCAGGCATGTATATTGATGACAATAAAGAACAACAAGCCAGCCTGAGTTTTAGCGGCACCTATCCGCTTTGGGGACAACGCCATGAAGCCTCATTGGGCTATGTCTGGGCCAAAAATCGTCTGGATGAATTGGGTTATGCTGGCAGCTTTGTCAATCCGCTGACCACAGATTTAGCCAGCTTTACACCAGAAGAACCAAGCTGGGATCTATCGAAAACCAGTGGTGAAATGCATATCCGGCAGAAGAACCAGAGCCTTTATGCTGCGACCCGACTGCATCTGAATGATGATCTGAAACTGCTTTTAGGTGTGAACTACGTTCAGGCTGAAAGCAGTGGCAGTAGTTATGGAAAAGATACTGTTTATGATGAAGATAAAGTTTTACCCTATGCCGGTCTGACCTATAATTTTAGCCCTGAATACACAGGCTATCTGAGTTATACCTCGATTTTCCGTCCGCAAACCACCAAAGCAGATGATGGCAGCATTAACAAACCGATCGAAGGTGAAAGCTATGAAGTCGGAGTCAAAGGTTCTTGGCTAGATGACAAGCTTACCGCCAGCATGGCTGTGTTCAGAACGGAGCAAAGTAATTATCCGCTTCGTGATTCTGATGGTATCCCGACTTTACGCACAACTCAGGTCAGTGACCTGCGTTCTCAAGGCTACGAGTTTGGTTTGGCGGGACAACTGAGCGACCATTTAAACTTAAGCTTTGGTTATACCCAGTTTAGCCTGAAAGATCTGATCAATGGCGGTGATGCGCGTACCTTTAATCCAATCCAGTCTTTTAATCTTCTGACCACCTATCAGGTGCCACAGATTCCAAAACTGAAACTGGGCCTTGGTGTGCAATGGCAGGATAAAACTTATCTAGAAGTTCCTGAAGCTGCTACAGAGGGTGTTGTTACCCAACAAGCAGGCATTATCAAACAGGATGCATATGCGCTTGTGAATCTGATGGCCAGTTATGAACTCAATGATCACATTACTTTGCAGGCCAACGGGAATAATCTGACCAATGAAAAATACTTATTTAATTTCCCGAATCAGCAAGGCTTCTATGGTGCACCGGCAAATTACAGTGTGGCCGTAAAATTCAAATATTAATTTTTCGCTTGAGCTTTGAAAGAATATTCGGAGCTCATTTTCTTATATGTAAACAATAATCAGGTAGAATTCATGAAAAAAATCATTACTTTGACATTTGGACTGTCAATGACCCTTTCTACTCAGGCCCATATGCTTTGGCTAGAACGTGCTTCAGATGCAAAAACACATGCATTCTTTGGGGAATATAGTGAACAGCTTAAAGAAACTCAAGAAGGTGCCTTAAAATCATTCAGCCAAGCAAAAGCGATTCAGACTAAAAAACAATTTAGTCCCCAACTACAACAGGATCATTTGCTCTATGCAACCCAAGGCCAGACAGATGTCCAACTCAGTCATGAACTGATCTATGGCGAATCATTGCTGACCTATCATGCCAAAGCAGGTAGACAGAACCTGCAAGCTGAGTCCGAACTGGATATTGTCCCGACCCAAATCAACAGCAATACATTTACGGTGTCTTATCAGGGCAAACCTGCTGCGGATGTCAAAGTGACTGTCTATTCCCCACAGCACTGGCTTAAAAACTATACGACCAACAAGCATGGCCAAATTAATATTGCTACGCCATGGAAGGGTCAATATGTACTAGAGGTGAGTCAAGAAGTAGACAAGACAGGAAAATTGAATCAGCAAGTGTATAAGAAACAGTACCTGGTCACTACTTTAAGCTTCGTGCATTAAGTTGCCTCAATATTTATTTATACAGATTCATATAAAGGCCTTTCCATGATTTCTACCCTTCAGCCACTTGCTATCCTGTATCGATTAAGCATGAGCTTTGGTATTGGTTATTTATGTAGTTATCTGATTGCTCTCGATCTGGCCTATTTTTTACAGGCGAGTCTACCCAAAGCTGAATCGGTTTATCTGGCTGCCTTTATTGCCCTCATTTTTTATGTCTGTTTTGTGATTGGAATCTTCTGTATCCAAAGTCTTAAAACACTTTCAGTCTATAGCCTGATTCCTCTCATTGTTTTATTTGTCATTTCCCGCTTCATAGGTTAAACCATGTATAAATCTGTCCGTCAATCTATGGCATGGCTACATTCATGGCTAGGTTTAAGTTTTGGCTGGCTCCTCTTCGCGATCTTTTTAACAGGTGCGGTTACCTATTATCGCCATGAAATTACAATGTGGATGCAGCCACAATTTGTCATGATGCAGGTGAACCAGGAAACAGCTTTAAAAACTGCTTATAGCTATTTACAGCAACATGCACCTGATGCACAGAACTGGTATATCGGGGTAGCAAATCATGATTTACCGGTTAATAAAATTTATTGGCAAACTGCAGAGGGTGCTTATCAACTTAAAACCTTGGATGCTATGACAGGTAAGGAATTAACGCTTTCGGCTACACAGGGCGGAGATTTTTTCTATAACTTTCATTTTCAGCTATATGGCGTACCTTATACCATTGGCCGTCTGATTGTCACCATTGCTGCATTCATCATGTTGATGACCCTGATTTCCGGAATCATTACCCATAAAAAAATTCTGACCGACTTCTTTACTCTGAGAGCTTTTAAAGGACAACGTTCCTATCTGGATTTTCATAATGTCAGTTCCGTCATTGCGCTACCGTTCTTTTTAACTATGACTTTTACTGGACTGGCTATTTTCTTTTATATTGTTTTGCCTTCTGGCATGAAGCAGCTATATCCAGAAAATCCATTTCAATATTTTGAAGAAATCCGAACCAAAAATGTGCTTGCTCCCTCTGCTGTGCCCATTAAAACGGAGATGTTGCCGATTCAACATTTTATCACTACGGCGCAGCAGCACTGGGGAAAATCAGAATTTGACAATATTACCGTGAAGCAGCCGAATACCCAGCTGGCACAGATTACCTTAACCGAATTGAAAGATCATTCTATTACCCGCAATCAGGCACAACTCGTATTCAATGCGACGACAGGCAAATTGCTTGAAAACACCCGTAATGACAGTGCAATTGCTACCCTGAATGCCGGAGTATATGGTTTGCATATGGCACGTTTTGCTGAACCTGTTTTACGTTTCGCCCTATTTTTCTCAGGCATATTAGGCTGTGCCATGATCGCTTCCGGATTATTGCTCTGGAGCCTGAAACGACAGATGCAGAAAAAATCGGATCGTTTTCACTTTGGATATTATCTGGTGAATCGTCTGAATATCACCATTATAATTGGTTTACCTATTGCCATGCTGGCTTATCTTTATGCAAACCGTTTGATTCACATTCCTGTGGGCACCACAAATTATGAAATCTATATCTTCTTTAGTATTTGGCTGAGTAGTTTTATCTTGGCCTGTTTAACGCCACAACAGCATTTATGGAAAACGCAGCTTAAAATTCTCATCTGTGCCGCTTTTATACTTCCACTCATCGACCTGTATTATTTGTGGTCCCAGCATTATCTGGATTCTTTTGCGAACTATTGGCTGTTTTTGCGTATCGATCTGATGCTCTGGATCTTGGCACTTCTCGCTTACTTCCTACATCAGAAAATTACACCTATCCAGCAAAAAGCCGTTCATAAAATTCAGGCCAAGCTTAAAACCGCACAGCAGGAGTCTTCTTCATGATATGGATGGCAATAGTAGGATTGATCTGGATAGCCTGTTTTGGTTTTTATGCCGTGAGTGAAAAACAGATTTTAAAAACCAGACAATCTCGATATTCTTTTCTGGTGAGTTATCCGGTCATCGTTAAATTGATCTCAGGTAGTCTTTTACTGTTGGTATTGTTCCTTTTACGAACTCAATTCAGTAGTAGTATTAGCTTTATCGCACTTTGGGTTGTTATAAGTCCAATCGTATTTATATTTATTCTGAAAATGAATAATTTAAAACAAAGAAAAATATAAAAGTTTATAGAGGCCTTAAGAATAAGATATAGCTGAGTATATGAGGCGAGAAAATGATTTTCCCGCCTCATAAATATTAGCTTACATACATATCTGTTTAGAACATCATTCTTAAACCGATTCCATAACGCCAGCCCTGTTCAGAATCAGATGCGTCCTGCCATGAAGTTTTCTCGTTGCCCTTGGAATATTCATAAGCAATATCAAGGTAAGGCATGATCTTTTTATTGACCTCATAACGAGTTTCCAGACCGAATGCCGCATGACTTATTCCAGTCTTTTTAGCATTGGCTGCTTTATCCTTCAAAATGAGGTCAACTTCAACATAAGGCTGCAAAATCAGTTTTTGTGTGAGTAGCAGATCACGTTCTGTTTCTAGCTCAAGTCCGATAAAATCATCTTGACCAAGATACAGATGTGCATTGGTTTCAAAGAAATACGGCGCCAACCCATGGAATCCAAATATTGCATCTACATGTTCAATATTTTGCCCAGCATTAGGCTGACCCAAATTTTCCTGACGGTAGCGAAGACCCGCCTGAGCATCCCAGAAATCTGAAATATTCCGGCTATACAGAGCTTGGACTGCATATTCTGTTGCTCTGGATTCCTGCTTGTCAGCTTTGAGTTTAATGAACAGTTTATTTTCATCCGTGCCAATCCGAAGCTCATTCTCAGACTGTAAGCCTCCCTCACCTTCTGAGTTTTTGATCCATTTATTGTCCAGTTTGACCCGCGTATAAATTTGCCCTCCATGTTCCTTGCGATGATCATGCTTGCTGGAATAGGTTGAGGCTAAATCTGGAATTAAATTTTCAGTAACTTCCGATGCTACTGAAGTTAAATGATGCTCTGACGATTGGATAGAGTATTGATGATGCATCGAATGATCAGCATGCTGTTGAGAACTTTCGTCGGCAAAAACAGCTATATTCCCCAAAGCCAATACACTAGCCAAAACCGGTTTCAAACAAAGATTAATGGCGCGCATGAGCATCTCCTTGTTTTTCTGCTGGTTTTGGCACGTGATGATTGGAATGATCTTCCTGCTCAACAGTATTTTGAGTCGAAACGTTATTTTCCTGAACATTCGCTACAATCAGTTTATTCATCATGCCGGCAGTCATGTGATACAGCAGATGACAATGAATTGCCCATTCGCCTAGTTCATCTGCAGTCAGCAAAGTCGTAACGGTTTTTCCAGGTGGGACAATCACTGTATGTTTATTCGGCATATCTGTTGCAGACTGGCCATTTTCGAGCTGCATAAACATGCCATGTAGATGCATCGGATGTGCCATCATGCTGTCATTGATAAATTTCAGCCTGATCCGCTCCCCAAATTTCACTTTAAGCGGCTCTGCTTCATTAAATTTCTTGCCATTCATGGTCCAGATATACCGTTCCATGGTGCCGCCTAAACGAATCACCAATTCGCTTTCTGCGTCGCGAATATCTTTTTGCGGGGTCAAAGATTTGAGATCGCTATATTGCAAAGCTTTATGCCCTACCGGTGTAGAGGCATTGGCCCAGCCGTAAACTGGTTGCTGCGTAGAAGTTTTGGCATCTTTTTCATGTTGCATATGCCCAGTCATATTTGAGTGATTCACATGATCTATAGCGAATGGAGTATCTGAATGCTCGGTATGATTGTCCTCTCCTTGCTCGATAACTTTAGCTGATGCATGCTGCTTATGCCCCATCATCGAATGTTCAGTATCTTTTTTGACATTCATGTCATGACTAGCATGATTCTGATGATTCATCTGCTCGTGTTCTTCACCCTGCATGTTGCCATGTCCCATATCTTCCATGGTCAATAAGGCACGAGGACGGGATACAGGTTTATGTATGGCATGATGAACTGGCTTTAATTCATTCTGTAAGCTGCCAATCGCAAAACCGGAACGGTCAATCGATTCAGCTTCAATCTGATAATGTTCCGCAGTGGGTTCCACAATCACATCATAGGTTTCTGCGGCACCAATGCGGAATTCATCGACAACTACAGGTTTGATAGGCTGCCCGTCTGCACTGACGACTGTCATTTTTAACTGTGGAATACGCACATCGAAGAATGACATTGCAGAGGCATTGATAAAACGCAATCGCACTTTTTCATTTGGTTTAAACTGTCCCATCCAGTTCTGTTCAGGCGTTTTTCCATTCACCAGAAAGGTATAGCCGGTTACATCAGACAGATCGGTTTTCAGCATGCGCATCTGGTTCCACATTTTGCGATCATTCCAGGTGGCTTTAAGCCCTTCCCGTTTGATTTGCTGAAAAACATCGCTCAGAGTTTCACGCTGATTTTGATAATACTCGGCAGATTTTTTTAAATTATTCATGATCTGCTGGCCGGACTGCTCATGAAATTCTGAAAGCATGACCACATAATCACGCTCGGTCTGCTCATGTGCAGGAACTTCCGCCTGGTTTTTGGGATAGATTACAAAGGCGCCGTAAAGGCCGTCCTGTTCCTGCCCCTTGGAATGGGCATGATACCAGTAGGTTCCACTCTGACGAATTTTAAAGCGATAGACAAATTCCTGATTAGGTGCAATGCCCTGAAACCCGTTAAAACCGGGGACACCATCCATCAGGCCGGGTAGCAATAAACCATGCCAATGCAGAGAGCTTTCTTTATTCTTTAGCTTGTTTTTGACGCGAATAACAGCTTCATCACCTTCCTCAAATTCCAGTAAAGGTGCAGGAAATTTTCCATTCACTGTAATACGTTGTACGGTTTTACCGGTGAGATTAACAGGACCTTCTTCAATAACCAGCTGATATTCTTTTACAGCAGCCAATAATGAAGACGAGATCACTAAACTTAAGCCCAATAACAGGCTTTGACTAATTTTAATCGACATAACTTAATCCTTGATTTTTGAAATATTAATAACGAGGATTAAGCTTTAGGTGGGCGCAGAATTTCCTGCCAATACCCGGCAAGGTGCTTGGCTTGATAATTAGAAATAAAAGTAGTTTCTAAAACATGGATCTCAGGGAGAGATAACTTCGAGATTTCCACATCGATCCAGCTACTCAGACTATGGCAAGAGCTATAAATACAATCTGGACAAACATCTTTATGGTCATTTAAGTCGGAGTGGCAATTCATGTCCTGTCTCATATCATGAGCAGAACCATGCATAGCTTGATGCTGGCTATGTAACTTCTCTATTTTTTCCATTTCCTGACAATGGGAACTCATCTGCTTGGCTGACGTTTCCAGATGCATCGTTTTTGCTGAAGCAATCGACATGCCGCTCCAGCTTACGGCGAATACCATAAGCATCACAAACCAGATCTGTTTAAAGAACTGTCTGAGCACGATGCACCCTGAAAATATAAAAATGAGTTAACCCAAATAGCATAGGGTGGAATATTAAAATTTGCAAACTTTATAAGCGCTTAATTTAAAGATTAATATTTTGTTCCTGATAAATTGATCACTTCTTAAAATAATTTAGCGGCAGCTTCAAATAAGACACGCCATTGGCTTCTGGCATTGGGAACTGTCCGCCATTCATATTAATCTGGATCGCAGGCAAAATCAGCTTTGGCATACTTAAACCCGCATCACGCTGCCGACGCATCTGCACAAATTCAGATTTGCTAATCCCTTCACGGATATGAATGTTTTGCTGTTTTTGCTGCTGAATCGTGGTTTCACATTGATATTCATGACGTGACTCTGGCAAATAGTCATGACACAAAAATACACGGGTGCTTTCCGGGAGCTGAAACAGCTTGTGAACAGAATCATATAAAACCGAGGCACTGCCATTTGGAAAATCACAACGAGCCGTGCCATAGTCCGGCATAAACAGTGTATCCCCTACAAAGACGGCATCACCAATCACATAGCTTAAACAGGCAGATGTATGGCCTGGCGTAGGAATATTATAAACTTCCAGTTCTCCAATCTTGAAATGCTCACCATCCTCAAACAGATAGTCAAAAGGCTGATGCGCATTGATCTGTTTCATGCCCAGATGATATATCTTGGCAAACGTTTCCTGCACCAGCGCAATTTTCTTACTGATTGCAATCTTGCCGCCTAATTGCTGTTTCAGATATTGTGCGGCTGTCAGATGATCAGCATGTACATGGGTTTCCAGAATCCATTCCACGGTCAAAACTTGTGATTTCACATAGGCAATCATCTGATCGGCATGCTCGGTCGATGTGGTGGCAGACGCAGCATCGTAATCCAGCACGCTATCAATAATGGCACATTGGGCAGTTTGAGGATCGCTCACCACATAACTAAAAGTATTGGTATTTTTATCAAAAAATGCTTTGACGTGTGGCTGCTGTGTCATATTTATACTCCTGCCCATTTACGGTGAATCCAGACCCCAAGCAGCATAGCTGCAATAAAATACAAGGCTTGATAATGTCCCAAACCAATCAGGGTAAAACTGGGTGCCGGACAAATGCCTGCAATTCCCCAACCGATACCAAATAATAAACTACCCGCCAGCAGTTTAGGATCAATCTTTTGATTCTTTGGTAAATCAATGGGTTCATTAAATAAAGTGGTCGGATGTGGATTATGTTTAGCTTTCTGGAAAGGAATAAAAGCCACCAGAATTGCCCCCATCATGACAAAGACAAGACTGGCATCCCAATCCCCAAACAGATCCAGAAAATCCAGAACTTTTTCAGGATTAGACATACCTGAGAGCATTAAGCCGACTGAAAACAGGCCACCAAATAGAAAAGCTAATAGATTTTTCATTTAGATAGCTCCAACCAGATGACGAACAACATAAACCGTGATAAATCCCGCCAGCATAAAAGACCCGGTCGCAACAAAGGAGCGATTTGACAGACGGCTAATCCCACAGATGCCATGTCCACTGGTACAACCTGAACCTAAACGTGTACCAAAACCAACCAGCAAACCGGCAATGACCATCATCCATGGGCTGGCATTCAGCTCAATTTCTGGCTGAAACAATACGCCGTAGATAAATGGAACTATAAATAGTCCTGCTAGAAACCAGACCGCAGGAGTTTTGAAGATCGTCTTTCGATTGAGTACCTGTCCAACCAAACCACTCACGCCCGCAATACGGCCATTGACATACAGATAGCCGACCACTGAAAGACCAAGCAGTAATCCACCGAGAAACGCTGCCAAAAAGTCATGCATGAGCATATCCCACTTACAATATATATTTTTATATTATATAATTAAAAATATTAATCAAGACAGTTTTTAAATATTGCGTGACTAATACAGGTTTTTTATATGACAGCAGATGAATCTCAGACACGTATTGATTTTTCTCAGACTCATGTGGTGAGCGAACGCGTAAAAGTGTTGTCGAATTCTGACCGTCTGAAAATTCTATGTGTACTGTCCGATAGTGAAATGAATGTGCAACAGATTGAGCTACAAACTGATATTCACCAACCTACTCTCTCGCAACAACTAACGGTACTGCGAAAAGCCGAAATGGTCAGCACGCGTCGTGAAGGCAAGCAGATTTTCTATCAGCTTTCCGATCCCAAAGTACTCACCCTGATGCAAACCTTATATCAGCTTTATTGTAAAGCTTAAGTGATATGAAAAATCTTCATTAATCCATAATTGCAGAATACAAATTCTTAAAATATTTAAAGATTAAGTATTTTCAGGAATATCTGCTGGAGCTGTTTTGGTATCACTTTGAATCAGACCGTCAACTAACTTGATGGTGCGATCACAACTAACAGACAAGCGCGGATCATGAGTCACCAGCAAAATGGCACAGCCCTGTTCCTTATTTACTTTACGAAACAGTTCAAAAACTTCGGACGCGGTTTGGGTATCCAGATTCCCGGTCGGCTCATCGGCCAGTAACAAGGCAGGTTCTGTAATGAGTGCTCGAGCGATTGCAACACGTTGCTGTTGCCCACCGGAAAGCTCATTCGGTTTTCGATGTGCATATTTTTCCAGTCCGACTGCAGCCAGTAGTTCATGGGCTCGGTCTAGAGCCTTTTGATCCGGCTTTCCATGCGCCATCATTAATGGCATTAGGACATTGTCTAATGCATTAAAAGCTTGAATCAGATGGTGAAACTGAAATACAAAACCAATACTGCTGCCGCGTAATGCAGTACGTGCAGCGTCATCCATACGGCTGGTGGGTTGACCAAGCAGATACAGTTTACCGCTAGTCGGCTGGTCCAGTAGACCCAGAATATTCAACAGCGTACTTTTACCTGAGCCTGAAGGGCCAATCAGTGCTGCAAAGTCATTACGTTCAATACACAAATCAATACCATGCAGAACTTCGACTTCATTGGGCTGGCCTATATTATAGGATTTACGTAGTGCTTCCAGCCGCAAGACTTCATTCGATGAATCAGACATGACAAATTGCCTCCACAGGATCCAGTGCCGCAGCACGACGGGATGGTATAGCCGCGTCAATGTGGCCAGCAATAGCAGATTGATTGAAATTGGGATATAGAACAGGCCCGGGCCAAATTCATTAAAGATCCAGACCAGTAAATAACTGACTGCACTGCCGATAATAGACCCCAACAAGCCAAAAATTGCGCCTTGAAACAGGAAAACGCGCAGGATTTGTCTTTGTGTAGCCCCTGTTGCCCTTAAGATGCCAATTTCACGAGTCCGTTGTACGACACTGACTGACAAGACGCTGGCGATACCAAAAGCGACGGAGATGGTCACAAAGATAATAATCATATTGGTTGAAAAACTTTGCGCTGAGATGGCATTCATTAACTGACCATTGGTTTTAATCCAGCTTTCTGCCTGTAAGGAAGTCAAACGCCCGACCTGCGTTGCAATATTTTCTGCTTCAAAAATATCTTCTACCGTCAGGTCGATTACAGTGATCCCACCTGGCAGGCTGAGTAAGGACTGCGCCTGTTTTAAATCCATATAGACATAGCGCGAATCTAGTTCACGTACTCCAAGTTCAAAAATTCCGGAAATATTTACGACAGTACTGTTGTCCTGACCGGTGTCTAATCGTAATTTGCTACCCACCTGTACACCCAGATCTTTAGCCAGCTGACTGCCAATCATTACATCATCTGCACCGACACGTAACTGCCCACTGATCATATATTCTTTGAGTGGAATTATTTTCTGATAACGTTCTGGATCCATGCCCACCAGCGCAACCGATTCCTGAGCTTCACCACGCTGTGCGAATGCAGGTCCAGAAACTACTGGAGAAACAGCTGTCAATAAAGGCACCTGATCCAAGGTCGTCACGACCTCTTGCCAATTATTGATAGAGCGTAGTCTTTGGGCCCGTTTATCTTCTAGAACCAGCTGCACAGTGCCTGCGGGTGCGGGTATAACTTGGTTCACTTCATCGGGAGACAATAAACGGATCTGTGCCTGTGTCCCTAAAGTCCTTTCGATGATATTAGACTGCAAGCCCTGTATCAGTGCCGAGATAAAAACAATCACAGACACCCCTACAGCAACACCCACTGTAATCATCAGAGACTGCATTCGGCCTTCTCGCAAAAAACTGATTGCGATCTTCCATTCAATCCAGAGACGCCCTAGTAATTTTTTCACTCGAATTTCACCGGTAATTCATTTTTATTGCTGGCATCATTATTCTGGTCGGCATAGTTGATTTCTTCGGGCTTAAATCGAACTCGTGTGCCATCTTTTAAAGTTGAAGTTGCATCTGACAGTACCTGGTCACCCACTTTTAAACCGGAAATCACTTCAGACATGGCAAGTCCACGCAGACCCAGTTGCACTTTTTGTTGCTGGATTTTGCTATCACGTATCAGTAATACGGTGGCCTGATCGCCCTGTACTTTCCCTAGCGCATCATTCGGAATCGCCAAGGTACGATCACGGCGACCTGTTTCAACATTAACCGATACCGTCATATCCTGACGCAGAAAATCTGGTACCGGATCAACCGACAAACGCACTTCTACTGTGCCGCGTTGGGGATCGATACTCGGTGCAATAAAGTTAATCCGGGCTGGGAAAGGCTTATCCGGGTATGCATCGGCAATTGCAGTGGCTTTCTGGGACAACGCCAGCCGTGACAGATTACGTTCATCCAGTGGTACACGGATTTCGGTATTGCTATCCATTGCAATGATAAATAAGGTATGTCCTGGCTGAACCAGATCGCCAGGCTCAACATCACGGGTCAGCACGATTCCTGCAACAGTTGCCCGGATTTTGGTTTTAGCCAGTTGAGCCTGTGCCACCGAAAGCTGCTCACGTAATGAAGCCTCTTCTACCTGACCCGGTGCCAGTGCAGCTGCTTTTAAACGCACAGTTTCATAATTATTGCGTGCTACCCTTTCTACCTCTACAGCCTGTTCAATTTCTTCTGCCGAAAGGATGCCTGCTTCGGCATTGCGACGACGCGTCGCTTCACGGCTGGCCTGTTCCAGCTGAGCTTTTGCTGAAGCTAATTCTGCTGAGGCTTGTGGACGGGGATTGGTTGCCAGTTCATTCAATGCGACTTCTGCCTGACGAACTTGAGCTGCCAGTTCATCCGATTTGAGTACAACCAGCAAATCGCCCGGTTTGACCCGATCACCTTATTTAACCCGACGTTCCAGCACAACGCCGGTTACTTCACTACCAACTTGAGCACGTGAAACGGTGATTACCTGTCCGGTGGCAACCACTGATTGCACCAGCGGCATCGGCTCTAAGGTATAACCTGTGACTTGTGGCCCTTGCCACCAGCGAAATACGCTAAATGCAGCGAGCAGAAGTAAAAGAATCAGGACAATATATTTATCGCGGATAGCGCGCAATGTGCTTCTCCATTCTGGTTAAAAGCACAGTTGTAAAGAAATACTTGTAGCTTATCTAGCTGTATATTTTAGATTTATTTGGTTGTAAATAAGTTATTGGTTTTATTTTGCAGATTGGTTCTTAAATCGACTTAACTCTGCTGCAATCCACTGAAGGTATATTCCTGCTTATCGGTCTTTTCCCTACAAATAAACCCGATATTTCATCCTAGAAGTCGATTTTAAATAACTAAAACAGGCAGTTCTAAAGTGTCAATTTAAGCTAAATGAATAAATGCTAAATCTTGCAGAGGTTCTGTTATGAAATGTTGAGCCTAATTCAATCCCAACTAAAAGCTCCTAATATATTTTTTCATCAAGAGCAATCAAGGAAAAAATATGAATAACTATCCTGAAACTCCAGCTTCAACTGAAACCCAAGCCCATCAACCGGGTGACCAGACCAAAATGGATCCTACCCCGGAAGTCATTAAAGAAAATTATAAAGGTAGCGATAAATTAAAAGGCAAAGTAGCTCTGATTACAGGTGGTGACAGCGGGATCGGTCGCTCTGTATCAGTCTTATTTGCCCGCGAAGGTGCTGATATTGCTATTTGCTATCTGGATGAAGACCGGGATGCGCTTGATACCAAAAAAATGGTTGAAGCAGAAGGACGCCGTTGCCTATTGATTCAATGCGATTTACAGCATCCTGATGAAATCAAAAAAATGGTTGAGCAGACCCTTCAGGAATTTAAAACCATTAATATTCTGGTGAATAATGCAGGTGTGCAGTATCCGCAGGACAGTATTACCGATATTTCTCCAGATCAGTTATTCAAAACCTTCAATGTCAATATCCTGTCCATGTTCCATCTGACTCAAGCGGTGCTTCCGCATATGCAGGCAGGTGACAGTATTATTAATACGACCAGTATCACCAGCTATCACGGGCATGACAGGTTGATAGACTATTCGAGTACCAAAGGCGCAATTACTTCTTTTACCCGCAGCTTATCTACTAATCTTTCTAAAAATAAAACCGGAATTCGTGTGAATGGTGTCGCACCCGGCCCAATCTGGACACCACTCATTCCAAGCAGCTTTGATGAAGAACAACTGGAAGATTTTGGTAAGCAGACACCGATGGGACGTATGGGACAACCGAGTGAAGTCGCTCCTGCCTATTTATTTCTGGCCAGTGAAGAAGCCAGCTATATTTCAGGTCAGGTCATTCATGTAAATGGCGGCAGTATTATTAACGGCTAATCAAAGTTTGAAAGTAGATAGCAGTCTTTCTAGCTGTTATCTACTTTTTTCTAAAATATTTAATACGTTTTAGTTTTAGAATCTTTAAAAAAACAGAATTTGATGAATATCAATAAAATTCATCTTATAGCTATAAAACAATTCAAACAAATCCTGACAGATGCTTACCCGCGTAAAAATCATCCCTTGGTATAGTGATTTCAACGCATACCTGATGAGGATTCTAAAATGCCTAGAGGTGATAAATCAGCTTATACCGAAAAGCAAAAACGGCAAGCTAAGCATATTGAAGACAGTGAAAAAGATCGTGGTCGTTCTGAAGACGAAGCAGAACGTATTGCTTGGTCGACTGTGAATAAGCAGGACGGCGGTGGCAAGAAAAAGAAAGACTAAACTGTCTAAAATTCAAAAAAAGTGATGCTATTGATATAGCATCATTTCTACTATCTAGATTTTATTTCTTTTATTTTTAAGCAATCGAAAAAGTCTGATGGCCTCAGGTATTCAGATTCTTTCCTCTGTTTTGTTATTTCATCAAGTCATTCAAGATAAATTTAAGGAAAAATATGAAAATTCTGATTGTATTAACCTCCCATGATCAACTTGGCGAAACGGGCAAAAAAACCGGATTCTGGCTCGAAGAACTCGCCGCGCCTTACTACACTTTTATTGATGCAGGCGCAGACGTAACGTTAGCCTCTCCTGCTGGTGGCCAGCCACCACTTGATCCAAAAAGTAATGAGCCTGATGCGCAAACCGAAACAACCAAACGTTTTGAAGCAGATGAAGTAGCCATGCAGGCCCTTGCCAATACGCATAAATTAAGTGAAGTGCTAAATCAGGATTTTGATGCGGTCTTTTATCCGGGCGGTCATGGACCGTTATGGGACCTGGCCAAGGACCAGAATTCTATTTCCTTAATTGAACAGACTCTACAGGCCAATAAACCTGTGGCACTTGTCTGTCATGCACCGGGTGTACTTCGCGATGTTAAAAATGCAGAAGGCCGACCTATCGTCGAAGGTAAATCAGTGACTGGCTTTAGTAACACTGAAGAAGATGGTGTTGGCCTGACTGATATTGTGCCTTTTTTAGTTGAAGATACGCTGAAAGAAAAAGGCGGACAGTATTCTAAGGCTGAGGACTGGCAGGTGTATGTACAGCAAGATGGCCTGTTGATTACTGGACAAAACCCGGCATCTTCTGCTGCAACGGCTGAGGCGCTGTTAAAGTTATTAAAATAATTTCATCCAGATATAAGTAATTTTAGTTCAGTTACTTATTTGCTGGTAAAAAACCCTGATGTGATGTCACGTCAGGGTTTTTTTAGTTTTACGGTGAGATTCTAATTCGCTACAGCTGCTGTTGATGCAATATGCTGGGCCAGTAATTCTCTGAGTTTAAACTTCTGAATTTTCCCGGACGGGGTCATCGGAATCTCATCCCAAATTTCCAAACGTTCTGGAATATATTGCACTGCCAGATTATGGGTTTTCAGGAAATCCACCAGCTCATTAAAACTTAAAGACTGTGCCGGATCTTTCAACTTGATAATCGCACAGGCACGCTCACCCAGCCGTTCATCTGCATAAGCCACTAAAGCGACCACCGCCACATTGGGATGTTTATATAAAAGTGATTCAATTTCTGCGACCGGAATATTTTCACCGCCACGAATGATTACATCCTTTTTACGGCCACAAATCCGGATATAACCTTTCTCATCTTGATAGGCGATATCGCCCGTATCAAACCAGCCATCTGCATCGGTATCATTTAAATGAGCACGTTTGAGGTAGCCACCGAATCCAGAACAAGCACGAATCATCAAGCGACCAGACTCATTTACCGGCTTGGTCTTCCCTGTTTTATCGATAATTTTGACGTCTACACCCGGTAAGGCAATACCATCAGTATTAAAAGAACGTTCATCGTCATCTTCTGGACAGGTAGTAGTGACCGCACCACATTCGGTCATCCCCCAAGCTGAAATCACTTTAACCCCTAAAATTTCCCGGGCTTTTTGTACCAGTGGTCCAGGAATTGGCGCACCAGCACAAAGGAAAATTTTCAGTGAATCAACTTTGTCATGCTGTTCAGCCACAGTATTGGACAGGTCATTCAAGAATGGTGTGGAAGCCATGGTGAAATTCACCTGATGCTGATGAATCAGATCCACGGCTTTTGAGACATCCCAAACATCCTGTAATACCACTTTGGTATTGAGCTGAATTGGCATCATCAGACCATACATAAAACCGGTCTGGTGCGCCATCGGTGATGCCATGAGCACCACATCATTTTCAGTTAAATGTAGTCGCTCGGCATAAGGCACAATATTGGAAAACAAGGTATTAGCGGTATGCATCACGCCTTTCGGTTCACCCGTGGTGCCTGAAGTAAAGATCAATTGGGTAATATCATCCGGGCCAGATTCCAGCCTATCTAGTTCAGCAATGGCTGCAGCATTCTGTTCCAGACCATGATTCACTAACAGGCAATCAAAATTATTTTCGCCTTCACCATTTACTACGACGACATGTTGCAGGGTTTCCAGCTTGCTATGTAGCTGATTGGCCAACTGTTCATGGCTAAAATTGCGGAAAGTTTTAGGTACAACAAAAACTTTAGATTCGCCATGTTTAAGCATGAATTCCAGTTCACGCTCACGAAATATCGGCATGAGTGGATTCAATACGGCGCCAATACGACTACAAGCCAGATAAAGCAAGGTAAATTCCCACCAGTTCGGTAACTGGCAAGACACCACATCATTTTTCTCGACACCCAACTGTTTCAAGCCCAGCGCAATTTTATTGGTCATATTCCAAAGCTGCTGGTAGCTGAAGGTCTGTTCAGTTTGATTCTCGACCTTAAAACTCACTAAAGCTGTTTTGTCCGGATTTTTTTCTACCGCACTGCGTAAAAAATCGAGAATTGTTTGATTGAGCCAGTGTCCCTGTTTGAGCATGGCCTCTTTTCTTGTCGGGATCAGAACCGCATCGAAATCCATTCGCTTATTCCTCATTTTTTATAATAGTCTTATTTTGGCGGGGGCATACTTTCCTTAAGCTGGTACAGCCTTACGTCCTGCCTTATGCCGAGCGATAATTGTTTTCATGATCTGTGCTGTGCCATCGCCAATCTGGAAGCCCAGTACATCACGCATGCGCTGTTCCATCACACCACGATCATAACCGGCATGACCAAAAGTCAGCAGGCATTGATGAATCACATCATAGGCCAGTTTCGGCCCCCACCATTTACACATGCCTGCTTCAGAGGTATGTGGCAGATGGTTGTCTTTCAACCATAATGTTTGCAGACAAAGTAAGCGCGCTGCTTCAACCTGCGTTTCATATTCTGCCAGCGGATGGGAAACACCCTGGAAAGCGGTAAGTGGCTGACCAAAAGCTTCACGTTGCGCAGCATATTCCCAAGCCTCATCCAGACTAACGCGTGCAACCGCCAAAACTTGCAAACCAATCAGGGCACGCGAGAAATCAAAGCCCTGCATAACCTGAACGAAACCTTTATTTTCATCGCCCAGACGATGATTTACCGGTACACGGACGTTGTCAAAGAAGATCGAACCGCGACCAATCGCACGCTGGCCGTGACAGTCAAAACGTGTGGTACTGATGCCCGATAAATTCATTGGCACAAGTAAGGCGGTTACGCCGTGTGCGCCACTTTCATTTGAACCAGTGCGACCAAAGACCACTGAGGCATCCGCCTGATCGGCTGCTGAAATTGAAGTCTTTTCACCGTTAATGACATATTCATCGCCATCACGTTCAATCTTTAAACGTAAATTGGCAGCATCTGAACCACCACGTGGTTCGGTCAACGCAATTGAAAAAATTGCTTCACCAGCGGTCAGTTTTTTTAACCATGGCTCCACCACTTCAGGCTGTCCATGTTCTGCCAGAATCTGACCATTGAGGGAAGCCAGCAGATTGATATAGGAAAAACTTAAATCAGCCTTGGCAATGGCTTCATGGATAATCCCTGCTGCCAGTCGACCCATACCCTGACCGCCGTATTGTTCAGGCAGTTCTGGTGCAATAAAGCCCATTTCCCCCATTTTTTTCACCAGATCACGATCAAAGACTCGGCTTTGGTCACGCTCCAGAAATCCCGGAGCCACATATTTCTGGGCAAATTTTTCTGCCGTTTCAGCTAAAAATTCTAGATCTTCGGTGATATAAGGATTCTTTTTCATTAATGAGTCTCCTTATTTGGCATATTTACGGAATTCAGGCTGACGTTTTTCCTTCAATGCATTCACGCCTTCACGAGACTCTTCAGTATCGTAATAAAGTTTTAGCGCATACATGCCCATGCCAGCGATCCCTGCCTGATGTGCGGTATCCATATTGAAACTGCGTTTGGCAATCGCGATTGCGGTCGGACTACGCTGACAGATTTCTTCGCCCCATGCCTGAACTTCTGCATCAAGTTGATCTGCCGGCACACATTTATTGGCCAAGCCAATTTCAACCGCTTCCTGACCAGAATAACGGCGGCACATATACCAGATTTCACGGGCTTTCTTCTCACCCACGACGCGCGCTAAAAATGCTGTGCCATAGCCTGGATCAACTGAACCCATCTTTGGTCCGACCTGACCGAAAATAGCTTTGTCTGAACAGATCGTCAGATCACAAATGGTAGCTAGTACATTACCCCCCCCAATTGCATAACCTTGTACGCGCGCAATTACCGGTTTTGGAACATCACGAATGGCGGTATGCAATTCTTCCATCGGTAAACCAATGGTGCCACGACCGTCATAATTACCATCATGTGCAGACTGGTCACCACCGGTACAAAACGCTTTTTCACCCGCGCCAGCCAATACAATTGCACCGACATTACGGTCATAGCCTGCCTTATTTAAAGCCTTGATCAGTTCATCACAGGTCGTGCCACGAAAGGCATTCATTTTTTCTGGACGGTTAATCGTGATCCAGGCTACACCGTTCTTAACTTCATATAAGATATCTTCAAAATTCATTTTCATTACATCCTGTACTGTTTTATCTGTCTAATTTAGTGTTAATTAATTTGATGCTTTAACCGTTCATGGTCAGGCCACCAGAGACACTAAGCACCTGTCCGGTAATAAAGCTGGCATCTTCACTCAAGAAAAAAGCTATCGCAGAAGCTAAATCATCCGGTTGCCCCAAACGGCCAAGTGGAATGGCACGAACAAAGGCTTCACGTAATTTTTCTGGATTTGACGCACCTTCAGTCACGCCTGCAAGTAAAGCGGTGTCTGTTGGACCTGGGCAAATCACATTAATTTTGATGTTGTGGCGTGAATGTTCGCGTGCCAGAGTTTTGGAGAAAGATAGCAATCCTCCCTTACAGGCTGCATAGACTGCTTCGCCTGAAGAACCAACACGGGCTGCATCTGAGGCAATATTAACAATGCTGCCAGCATTACGCTCGACCATGCCTTTCAGCACAGCAAAGTGCATATTCAGCATACCGACCAGATTGATCTGGATCAGTTTCTGCCACTCGTCTGGGGTGCTTTTAATGAAGGGTTTAAAAATGTCCCATCCGGCATTATTCACTAGTCCATCGATCGGACCCAATTCAGCTTCTGTTTTTTGAACCGCCTGTTCAACGACGTCACTTTGGGTAATATCACACTGAATCGCTAACGCCTGACCGTATTGATTAATTTCATTTGCCAGCTTCTCTGCAGCTTCCAGATTCATATCAAAAATAGCAACTTTAGCGCCTTCTTCAGCCAGACGTCGGCAGGTTGCAGAACCAATTCCGCCAGCACCGCCTGTTACAATCACGACCTTATCTTTTAATCCTTTCATTGTTTTATCCCTACGCTATTCGTTGTCGAATTTAATCGGCTGTTGTTCTAATTCGGTATGTTTTATCTAAAATAGAAACAGATTGAATTTATGTCAATATATTTACATAAAATAATATTTATATTTTTATAAATATATAAATAACAATTACTTAATAATTTTATTTATTCAATGTATTGACCTATATTGACATTTATCTTTAGAGTAACCTATATCTAGCCCCAGTTTATTACTAAGCTGTTTCTGTTTCATGAAGGATGTTTTATTTCTTTTGTTTGCTAGATGAGTGCCTTGATATTCGGCTAGAGAACAAACTGAAACTGTAAATATCAAGAAAGATATTTTTAAATGATTTAATCGCTTAGTTCAGGATTTAAAGATGCATATTTCTGCTAAAACACTATGATTTTTAAAACAAATTATAAAAGAAACTGATTTATGCGAAAAAGCGATAGGTTATACTTTGCTCTGTTTGGCTATTTCAGTTTTGAGGATGTTGCATATAGTGAGTGATACTTTGTCAAAAAAATATGATCAATCCTTATATTCCGCTCATAACCGGCTGTTTTTCCGTCTGTTTCAGGTGGGGAATAGTCTGGATCGAAAATGCTTAAATGAGCTAAAAATATCTCCCGTGCATTGGGCTGTGCTGGGTGCCCTGTCTCGCCCTAAAGTTAAATCTGGTATGTCTTTTTCAGATCTGACCGAATATCTGGGTGTAAGCCGACAAAATCTGGATGCCGTCTTAAAACGACTGGAACGTGATGAACTGGTAGAGCGTGTTATCAATGAACAGGATCGACGTGCCAAAATTGTTGCGCTTACCACTGAAGGTTTTCAGACCTGGGATAGTCTGCAGGATGATTTTTTTGAGTTTTATGGACAGGCCTTAAATAAACTGGCTTTTGATGATGTGATTACCCTGATTCATTTACTAAATAAAGTAAATGATGGACTAAAAAGTATTCATCTGCAAAAAGAGTCGGACCAATAAAAAATAGAAAACTTATTTTTAAAATAAATAGATAAAAAAAATGAGCCCTTATGAGGCTCATTTTTAACATCATTGTTTAAAAGATAATTATGCTTTTTGTGGGTCGTATTGACGATCTTTGATAAAGATCCCGGACACTGCACCACACAAGAAATAGGCACCGCCCATAATCAGGAAGCCTAATCCAATTGAACCACCACTCGCTGCTGCGCCAATAATTGCGGGTGCAAACATGGCGCCGATACGTCCTGCATTATAGGCACCACCGACCGCTGTACCGCGGATTGACGTTGCAAAGCTTTCAGTCATATATGTGGCATTAATCGCATACGGAATACCATAGAGAAAGCCGAAGAAAATCAGCAGATAGGCAATATTATCCGGGGTGTTGAACAGCACAATTACAGGTAAGAAAATCGCCGTACCAATCGCGCCAAACGAGAAAACGGCGCGTCGACCTAAACGGTCTGCAGCAAATCCGGCCAGAACTTTACCAAAAATCATGGCGACATAGGTTCCGATCATATAACCCGCCATTGACTTAAAGTTCATGTGTAATTCAGATTCTAGATAAGCAGGCATCCAGTTATTTACACCGTAATAGCCAAACTGCAGAAACCCAGCCGTGAAAATCCATAAAATAAACATCTTGCGATTCGCAGGATCCGCAAAGATTTCTTTGACAGTACTTTTCTTAACAGGCTGTTTGGTGGTTTCTTCAGCGGGTGCATATAAACGCAGTAATCTTGCACGCTGCCACGATTCTGGTTCAGGAACCAGTTTCTGGATAAAAATCGCCATAACGGATGGGATAATCGCGACAAAAAACAGTGTACGCCAGCCATATTCAGGAATAATCCAACCTGCCAATACAGTAGCTACGATATAACCAACCGTCCAACCTGCCTGTAAGGTACCTAAAATTGTAGTCCGGTATTTGGTTGGTACATATTCAGCCATCAGTGTACTGGCTGCAATATATAAAGATCCGATCCCAAACGCAGACAGGAAACGTAGTACGGCGAACTGTTCATAGTTTTGGGTAAAGCCCAAGGCTGCAGTTAATACTGAAAAGATCAGAATTGAAATAACGACTGTACGTACCCGGCCTAAACGGTCACAAGCCCAGCCACCAATAAAACCACCAATCGCCATACCCGCCAGTGTAAAACTACCCAAGGTGCCGGCTTGTAAATTACTTAAACCAAATTCTGCTTTCAGGCTATTTAAGCTGAAAGACAGCAGTAGCATGTCCGCGCCATCGACCAGGAGTGCCAAAAAGGCAAAGACAAAGGCGATCTGCTGGGTTCGTTTGGTAGTGGGTTTTATCTTTGCGAGTTCTCTTTCTAAAACTTGTTCTCTTACTAATTCCGTCATATTTAAATCTCTATTCCTATCCTTAGGTTTTTTCATTCTGATCTTGTATATGCACACTTCTGTATGCATGCGCTTTAAGCGAGATCCGTTTTCAAAGCACAGCACTTACTCCTGTTCTTATAGTCTCATTCCCGAGACTTTTCCCTCTCCTGTTATTTTTGAATCGTATTTATTCTCGTCATCAGGCTAAAGAAGTTAGGATGATTTTTCAATCATTTTAGATATTTTATTTTGTTAGGCGAAATTAAGTATCATAAAGTTGATTATTTTTCCATTTTCATATAGCTTTAAAGCGATTATTAAAATGACATGTAATCTAAATAACATCGAACAGGGAGCGTAACGATGGGTGCTTTAACAGGCTTTCGTGTACTGGATTTAAGCCGGATTTTGGCTGGTCCTTGGTGTAGCCAGATTCTGGCGGACTTAGGTGCAGAAGTGATTAAAATTGAAAAGCCTGATCATGGAGATGACACACGAATCTGGGGACCACCTTGGCTTAAAAATAATCAGCAGGAAGATACCCATGAATCGGCTTACTATCTTTCAGCCAATCGCGGTAAATATTCAGTTGCCATAGATTTATCTACTCCGGAAGGTCAACGCATTATCAAGAAACTCGCAGAACAAAGCGATGTAGTCATTGAGAACTATAAAGCAGGTTCGTTGAAAAGATATGGTCTGGATTATGAAAGTCTGAGCCAGATAAATCCGCGTCTGGTGTACTGTTCCATTACCGGCTTTGGCCAAAATGGTCCGCGTGCGCAAGAGCCAGGTTATGACTTCATTGTTCAGGGTATGGGCGGCATGATGAGTGTTACGGGTGAACGTGATGACTTACCTGGCGGCGGCCCGCAAAAAGCAGGTCTGGCCTTTGCTGATCTGACCACCGGCTTATATGCTGCAATTGCGATTCAGGCTGCTTTATTGTCCCGTGGAAAAACCGGTGAAGGTCAGCATATTGATATGGCACTGCTGGATACCCAAGTTGCTTCCCTTTCTGTTCTAGCCATGAATTATCTGACCTCAGGTAAAGTCCCTGGCCGCTTCGGAAATGCCCATGCCAATATTGTGCCTTATCAGGTGTTTAAAGCACAGGAAGGTGAGTTCATTATTGCCTGTGGGAATGACCTGCAATTTCAAGCGCTGTGTCAGGCCGTGGGTTTGAATAACGTGGCAGAAGATCCGCGCTTCTTGAAAAATTCAGGACGGGTTACACATCGTGAAGAACTCACCACTCTCTTACAGGCTCATTTCTACTCTCAACCGGCAAAACACTGGGTAGATCTGATTCATGCAGTCAAAGTTCCAGTGGGCATGATCAATAACCTGAAACAGGCTTTGGAAGAAGAACAGGTTCTGGCGCGTGAAATGGTCATTCATATGCCGCATACTCTACGTGACGATTACACCTCGATTGGTTCGCCGATTAAACTTTCCAAGACCCCGGTAGAATATAAAAAAGCACCACCGTGTCTGGGTGAAGATACCGACGCCATCTTGAGCCAGTATTTAAGCCCTGCTGAAATGGAAGAGCTGAAAAGTAAAAAATTCATCCAGCAGCGCTAAACTAGCAAGCAATAAAAAAGGAATCGAAAGATTCCTTTTTTATTTTGACTATGTCATTCCTTAACAGGCTTTAGCATCCGGCTGCACGGTTTTAGGCAACTCACGACGTAGAATTTTACCGACTGCAGACTTTGGCAAACCAGACACAAACTCAATATATTTTGGCAGCTTATAACTGGTCAGTTGTAGTCTCAGATAGGTCATGACTTCCTTCTCGGTCAGACTGGTATCCTGTTTTACAATAAAGGCTTTCGGAACTTGTCCAGATTTTTCATCATCCACTCCAATGACGGCACATTCCAGTACTTTAGGATGTTTGGATAAAACGCCTTCCAGCTCATTTGGATAGACATTAAAGCCGGAGACCAGAATCATGTCCTTTTTACGGTCCAGAATAGTGATATAACCCTGCTCGTCCATACAACCGATATCACCTGTCAGGAAGAAACCATCTTTGGTAAATACCTGTGCTGTTGCTTCCGGTTGCTTCCAGTAACCTTTCATCACCTGAGGGCCGCGAATAGCAATTTCTCCAGCCTGATGAAGTGCTACAGGTTTTCCTTCATCATCCAGAATCTGAATTTCTGTGCCTGCCAATGGCAAGCCAATACTACCGCTAAAGCGCTTGCTTAAAGGTGGGTTAAATGTTGCCGTTGGTGAGGTCTCAGAAAGACCGTAGCCTTCATAGATATGACAGCCTGTGACTTCGTACCATAATTCTGCTGTATTTTTTAAAACAGATGCACCACCGCCTGTCGTGGTTTTTAGGCGTGAGTGATCCAGCTCGCGGAAACGTGGATGATGAGCCAATGCATTAAACATGGTATTCACGCCCGGAAACACCGTCGGTGGATGCTTATGATATTGATCTACCAGTGCATCCAGATCTCTTGGATTTGGAATCAGGACATTGGCAAAACCGCGACTTAGTCCATAACTGAACAGGCAGATGGTAAAACCATAAATGTGATACAGCGGCAAGGCACAAAACACATATTCTTCTTCAGTGGCATAGCGGTCACCAAAATGGCTGATAAACACCGTACTGTTCTGGGCAATATTAAATAAGATATTGCGATGACTGAGTTCAGCCCCTTTGGAAACACCTGTAGTCCCACCGGTATATTGCAGAATGACAGTATCTTCCTGCTGCTGTACAGGCGCTACAAAATCAATCACCTGTACCTGATCAATCGCCTGCTTAAAGTCAGAAAAATGTTTATCAGGATATTGCGCTGTTTGGCTATAAATTGAAACTGACTGATCCTGAATGAAATCGAGCGGATGGGTAGAAATCACATGTTTTAGCGCAGAACATTCATCCAGATTATTTAACTGTTCTAAGGTTGAGCCCAGAATAATCAAGGCTTCTGCTCCTGAATCCTGAACTTGATGATACAACTCACGCTGGGTGTACATCGGATTAACATTCACCAGAATATAACCTGCACGAATAATCGCGAAAGTCGCAATCGGATATTGAATAATATTCGGCAACATCACCGCGATTCGGCTACCGGCTGCTAGGCCTAGATTCTGTAGGTAAGTAGCCAGTTTCTGGCTATAAACATCAATCTCCTGATAGCTGAACTTTCGATCCAGATAAAAAAATGCAGTCTTATCCTTAAACTTAAGCAGATTCTCAGCAATCGTCGTACTTAAAGTTTTGTCAGGATCAGGCTGAGTAAATTCCGGATTGACGTTCCATTTTTTATATTCTTCCATCCATGGCTGACTTGTCATTACAGCACTCCTATCCTTGATTTTAAAATTTATTTTGTATCGTGAAACTTTATTTTGATTAAAAAATAATACCGTTATCTTTCCTCCCAAATCAATGCAATATTTGGCTAATTTCAAATTTTTACAAATAAAATCACGAATTTTATGGCTAATTATTTGGATATATTTTATCAATTAATAATATGACATTTCTTATAGCGAAATAATAAATCAGTAAAAGCAACAAAAGAATGTGGATTCATTCTTATAAAACAACAACGTAACAAGAAAAGGATGTCGATGATGACGTATGAAACTTCAGTGCTAGAAGCTGAACAGGTCACAGTTCAGCCTAAAAAAATATGGATGACCGCATTTATTCTATGTTTTCTTATTTTACTTGCAGACGGTGTTGATCTGGCTTTCTTGGCTTATAGCCTCACCAGTATCAAAGCTGAATTTAATTTAACCACGGTTCAGGCAGGTGCCTTAGGCAGCTGGAGTCTGGTCGGTGGAGTGATTGGTGGATTAATTGGCGGTTGGGCCTGTGACCGTTTTGGCCGGGTGAAAGTTATTGTATTTTATATGATTCTTGCTTCAAGTTTGTCTTGCACTTTAGGCTTTGTAGAATCTTATCATCAGTTTTTAATTATCCGCAGTATTGCAGCTATTGGACTGGGTTCCCTATACATCGCCTGTAATACCTTAATGTCAGAATATGTTCCGAAAAATACCGGACGACTGTTCTGGCAGCACTTATGACCGGTTTACCTTAGGTTCATTATGTGCAACTTTACTGGCGGGTTGGACTATTCCTGAATATGGCTGGCGTATGCTGTACTGGATTACCATTTGCCCGATCGTTCTGGCTTTTCTGCTTTATTTCCTTGTTCCTGAACCGGATTCATGGCTACGTTCACGTGAATTAAAACGTCAGGAAGCAGCTAGCAAAGTTAAGGTGAAAAAGCAGAATCCTTATAAAGTCATTCTCAAAGATAAAAATCACCGCTGGATGTTTTTACTATGGATTTTAAGTGCAGGTGCCCTGCAATTTGGTTATGCCGGTTTAAGTAACTGGTTACCTGCCTATCTCGAATCGGATCTGGGCATCAGTTTTAAGGCCATGACTGGCTATATGGTTGGCACGTTTATGATCATGATTTTTGCCAAGATCGTCGCAGGCATTCTGGCAGATCGTTTCGGACGACGTGCCTTGTTCGCTTTTGGAACCATGGGCACAGCCCTGTTTCTTCCGATTGTAATTTATTTCAATACACCGACCAATATCTTGTACCTGATGCTCATGTTCGGCTTCTTATATGGTATGCCATTTGCCATTAATGCCACGTATATGACTGAAAGCTTCCCTACTTCGATTCGTGGTACGGCTGTAGGTGGTGCATTCAATATAGGCCGTATCGGAGCAGTATTTGCACCCCTCACAATTGGATATTTTGCTCATGGAGGCTCAATTGGAACGGGACTACTGGTAATGGCAGGCGCCTATTTTATTTGTGGTCTGATTCCTGCACTGTTTATACGTGATCGCTTATATGATCCGCAAAAAGCAGATTAATCTCTATCATCTTTTGATAAAAAACCAGTCAAATAGACTGGTTTTTTAATGAATAAAATTTAAAAATCAGACGACTTTTCTTTGAACATTTTCCATGTATTCATAATGGTAACCACTGCGAATAAAATGCTGGTTTTTGTCTCTAAATGAATGCGCATAATCTGGCCAGACCAAAGTCAGCTTGCGGCTCACCGGGTCCAGATACCAACTTTTACAGCTTTCTGATAACCAGACACTGCCTTGGGAAAGCTGCTGTAACTCCTGCATATAGGCATTTTCAGCATCTTGATCAGCTTCAAAGACCTGAATCTGTTCCTGTTCAAAAAACTGCAAGGCATCCAGTACCAGATCAAATTGGGTTTCCAGGAAATAAAGCGCTGAGTTATGCCCACTTCCGGTATTTGGACCGTTTAAGATAAACAGATTCGGAAAGTTATGGACTGTCGTAGATTGATAACCCTGCATACCACTAGACCATTGCTGCTCAAGGCTTAAGCCATGTTTACCTACCACCTTTGCCGCATAAGGTGGACGTGCTGCTTCAAATCCAGTAGCAAAGACGATGATATCTCCAGAAAACTCATTGCCGGACTTACTGATCACACCATCTTTCGTAATTTCAGCCAAAGCTGAGTCTTCAAGCGTGACATTGGGTTTTAGAAAAGTCGGATAATAATCATTGGACAGCAATAAACGCTTGCAGCCCGGTTCATAATTCGGTGTGAGTTTCTGCTGTAATTTAGGATCTGAAATCTGGTGTTTCAAGAATTGCAGGCAGTTTTTTTTGACCCGCTCGATCTGACTTTTCAAATTACGGCGCTGGGCAAAATTGTATTCATTGCCCCAGAACAAAGAATGTCTTAACACTGCCATGCTGTCTGGTTCTTTGCGGAAAAGCTGTTTTTCTGACTCAGAATAAGGCCGGTCTGGTCGCGGTAAAATATACGGCGCACTGCGTTGCAATACGGTCAGACTTTTTGCTGTTTTGGCAATTTCCGGTACAAGCTGGATAGCTGAAGCCCCTGAACCCACGACAACCACACGCTGATTATCCAGATTCACTTCGTGATTCCAACGTGCAGAATGCATGACCTGACCTTGAAATTCTTCTAGTCCCGGAATTTGTGGCAGATGTTCATCTGCCAGATGCCCGGTTGCTGTAATTAAAAAATTTGCTTCATAAGAACCTTTAGATGTCTGAATATTCCAGATACGTTTTTCGGTATTCCAGCTGGCTTTTTCGAGCTGAGTATGAAAATCAATATGTGGCCGGATATTTTCCTGATCACAGCATTGAATTAAGTAACGTTGAATTTCTGCCCCTTGCGGAAAGACACGTGACCAGTTGGGATTTTTAATAAACGAGAAAGAATATAAATGTGACGGTACATCACAGGCGACACCGGGATAGGTATTATCACGCCATGTTCCACCCACTTCTGCTGCACGTTCAATGATTTTAAAATCGTGAATGCCCTGCTGTTTAAGACGGATCGCCATGCCTAATCCACCAAAACCGCTGCCTACAATTAAAATCTTGCTGCGCTGACCTTGAACTTGCATTATTTTTCTCCTTTTTTAAGGCATCATGGGCTGGATTTTTTGATTCACCGGATACTGTTCTGGATGCTGGCTAAACTGGTTGATCAGTTGCACCACTTCCGCTGGCGCTTCAATATGAATTGCATGTCCCGAAGAAATTTCGATATAGCGGCTGTTCTGAATCGAAGCAAAGAGTAATTTTGCTTGCGCTAAAGGCACCATCCGGTCTTCACGGCAAGCCACGATCAAAGTCTCCGCAGAGATGTTCGGCAAAATGGCGGTGATGTCAATGCGATAATTCAGTTCACGCTGTTTGGCTGCATCTTGAGAAGGCTTAACGAAGCGTGCCAGATCCAACACCTGCTGTTCACTACGTGCAGATAAATAATCATCGCTATACAGGCAATAATTCACAAAATGCGGTAAAGCTGCGGATTGATCGTTAAATAGCTGTTGCCAGATCGTGGTCCGTAGTTGTTGCACCGAGCTGGTTTTTGCCCAACCTGCTAACAGAATCAAACGTGCCACGCGCTGTTTAAGACTCGCAGCTACTTGTGCAGCAATCACAGCACCAAGTGAATAACCCACCACAGTAATTGCTTCATCTTCTGCAACTGCATGCTGGATCAGTGCTTCAACTTGTTGACTAAAATCAGTCACTGCCAGATCGGCTTTATCTGGAGTATGCAAATCAAGCGATAAAACCCGCTGATGGATACCGAGCATGGGGAAAATATAACTGAAATGTTTGTCGGTATTTCCACCCGTACCATGGATCAGAATAATGGTGGGATATGAGGATTTCTGTCCGACTTCATGATAAGTCAGTTGCAGATCACCATAAGGACATTGTCGTGTAATCGTGTCTAAATCCATATAGACTCCTGATCTTGTTGTTTTATGGCCGATGTAATACTGAAAAGTACCCATCGATATTAAATATTGTGCAGGATGAAAAAATAGAAATTAAAAAAAGACCCACGATCGAGAGATTGATCGTGGGTAAAAGGATTAATCGAATTTAAACTCTTCAGGAGTCAGTAGGAACAAGCTCTCACCACCGGCCTGAATATTGGCAATGTGGGTTGAAGTTCTTGGCAGAATACGTGCAAAGAAGAATTGTGCGGTTTTGATCTTCGCTGCATAGAACGGATCAGTATTGCCTTCTTCAATCTTTTGCTGAGCCGTAATCGCCATTTTCAGCCATAAATACGAAGACACCACATAACCAGAGAAATATAGGTAATCCACAGATGCCGCACCGATTTCATTGGCAGACTGTTGTGCCTGAGCCTGAATCGTTTTGGTTAATTCTAGCCATTGCTCAGTCAGCTGGCTCACTTGTGCAACCTGCTGGTTAAACTGGGCATGTTGCTGATGCTCTTTAACAAAGCCCTGAATCTCATCCGTTAATGCAGTGAGCAAACCCAATTTTGAACCTAGCACTTTACGCGCCAGCAAGTCGATTGATTGAATTTCAGTAGTACCTTCATACAGACTGGCAATACGTGCATCACGGGCAATCTGTTCCATGCCATGTTCAGCAATATAGCCGTGTCCACCAAAGACCTGCATACCGTGTTTGGCAGCTTCTACACCTGTTTCGGTCATTAAGGCTTTAGCAATTGGGGTCAATAATGCCAGACGGTCTTCTGCAGCTTTCTTCTCTTCAGGATTATCCGTTGCTTCAGCGATATCAGCATACGTTGCCAGATAATAAGCCAAGGCACGTGAACCTTCTGCAAATACCTTTTGAGTCAGTAGCATATTACGCACTGCTGGATGCACGATAATTGGATCCGCAGGCAGGTTTGGTTCTTTCGCACCTTCAAGTGAACGCATGGCCAGACGGTCTTTGGCATAAGCCAACGCGCCTTGATAAGAAGATTCAGCTGCAGCCAAACCTTGAATCGCTGTACCAATACGCGCAGAGTTCATAAAAGTAAACATGCAGTTCAAGCCGCGGTTTTCAGGCCCGATCAGGAAACCTTTGGCATTATCAAAATTCAGTACACAGGTCGCATTGCCATGAATACCCATCTTGTGTTCAATTGCGCTACACACCACGCCATTGCGTGAAGCCACATTTCCAGCTTCATCCAGATTGTATTTAGGCACGATAAATAGTGAAATACCTTTGGTGCCGGCAGGTGCATCTGGTAAACGAGCCAGTACGATATGCACGATATTTTCAGCCAGATCATGCTCACCTGCTGAAATAAAGATTTTTTCACCACTGATGCTGTAGCTGCCATCTTCATTTGGCACCGCTTTGGTACGGATCAGGCCCAGATCAGAACCGGCATGTGATTCAGTTAAACACATGGTTCCGGTCCAGCGACCTGCAATTAAAGGCACCAGGAATTTCTGTTTTTGTTCATCGCTACCGTGATGTTCCAAGGTACGCATCGCACCATGTGATAGGCCTGGATACATACCCCAAGACCAGTTGGTCGCCGTGATAATTTCTGAAATGGCAATACGGTATAAAGTCGGGAAGCCTTGGCCGCCATATTTTTCATCGCCAGTTAATGAGGTAAAGCCAAGTTCTACATATTTGTCATAAGCTGCTTTAAAACCATCTGGTGTAGTTACGACGCCATCTTGCAAACGGCAGCCCTGCTGGTCGCCTGTCGCATTAATTGGCAGAAGTTCGTTTTGGCAAAAGTCCGCAGCGACTTCCAGATATTGTTCCATAATATCCATAGAAACTTTGTCTGCGAACTTTGCATAGCCTTCGTATTTCTGTTCAACATTGAGCAGATCTTTCAGGACAAACTTCATGTCTTTTAATGGCGCAATATAATTTCTCATCGTAATTCCCTTGTATGAGTTCTAATTTGTGTATTTATGACAATTAATTTCATAATACGAAATTATGTTTTAGGTCGAATATAATATAAGTTCATGGATAAAATCTAGTCATGACATAAAAAATCACATTTAAAAAATTAAAAATTTGGTATAAAAAAGCCATTCGGTAATGAATGACTTTTTATTAAATGATCAAAATAAATCGATCTAGCGCGGGAAAAACTGAGCCAAACGTTGCTGAACTATCTGTTCTGCTTCTTGCATGATATTGTCAATCAGCGTTTGACAGGTTGGAATGTCATGGATCAACCCCATCACTTGACCTGCTGTCAGTACACCTGCATCTACATCGCCATTTTCCAAAGCCAGCTTGCCTTTTAAGCCACTGACATAAGGGCGAATCTGTTCAAATTCCAGATTTGGATCTTCACCCATTTTAACGACAAGATCAGATACTGCATTCTTCGCAACACGCGCAGTATTTCTAAACTGACGGTAAAGAAGATGCGTTGCCCTTTCATCATTGTCGACATAAAACTGCTTGATATTAGGATGGATCGGCGCTTCTTGAGTAGCACAAAAGCGTGTTCCCATATTGATTCCTTCAGCACCTAAAGCAAGTGCTGCCACCAGACCACGTCCATCAGCAAAACCACCACTAGCCACAATCGGTACGGTAAGCTGATCAGCAGCTGCTGGAATTAAGATAAGCCCAGGAATATCATCTTCACCCGGATGGCCGGCACATTCAAAACCATCAATCGAGATCACATCCGCACCGATTCTTTGTGCTGAAAGTGCATGACGGACCGAGGTACATTTATGAATTACAATGATGCCATGCTGTTTAAAGGCCTCAATATGTTCATGTGGCTTGTTACCTGCCGTTTCTACAATCTTGATTCCACTTTCAATAATGGCCTGACGATATTCGGCATACGGCGGTGGGTTTACAGCGGGTAATAAAGTTAAATTGACCGCAAAAGGCTGATCCGTCATTTCTCTGCAACGTGCAATTTCCTTGGTCAGTGCTTCCGGTGTGGGTTGCGTCAATGCAGTCAGCGTTCCCAGACCACCTGCATTGGAGACTGCACTGGCCATTTCTGCGGTACCGACCCACATCATGCCGCCTTGAATAATCGGATAGCGAATGCCTAAAAGCTCGGTAATACGCGTTTGAATTTTCATGAATGCTCTCCTTAGCGTCCGGTAAATTGTGCAGGGCGTTTTTCAACAAAGGCTTGTACACCTTCTTTGTAATCCTGGCTACTCAAGGCCAAGTATTGCAGGTTTTGTTCCAGCTCCAGTTGCTGATCCATGCTATTTTCAGCACTACGTTGCAGCGCCTGTTTAGTTAAAGCCAGCGCATAAGTCGGCTGTTGAGCCAGTTGCTGTGCTAGTTCACCGATATAAGCATCAAATTCTGCATCAGGGATCATTTTCCAGATCATGCCCATTTCAGCCGCGTCTTTGGCATGCACAGGTTCACCGAGTAAGGTTAATGCCATAGCGCGTGCATAACCAATTAAACGTGGCAACATCCAGGTACCGCCGGCATCGGGAATTAAGCCAATTTTAGAAAAGACTTGAATAAATTTGGCACTTTCCTTGGCAATAACCAGATCGCAAGCCAGCGCGATATTGGCCCCTGCACCGGCAGCCACACCATTTACTGCCGCAATCACCGGTTTAGGACTTTTACGAATCAGATTAATCAAAGGATTATAATATTTGGCCAGCGAACCCTCTGGTGGCAAAGGTACATTGCCAAGCTGTCCGGCACGTTCTTTTAAATCCTGTCCCGCTGAAAATGCCCGACCATTACCACGGATCACAATTACCCGAATGTCTGAATCCGTATTCCAACTTTTCAGTACTTGCTGGACTTCCTCATGCATTTGCCGGTTAAAACTGTTCAGTGAATCTGGACGGTTAAAACTTAAAGTCGCGATGCCTTGCTGAATCTGGGTCTGAATCATTTCCCACATCATCAATTTCCTTATTTTTTTGTCTGTATCCCTACAATTAATAGCCTTTATTGACATCCACCTGATGACACAAATCCAGACCCTGATTTAAGCGGCGGTCATTTTCCAGTATCTGCTCTACCACCACAGACATTGGGGCATGTGAGGCCACATGTGGTGTCACCACAATTTTTTCATGTTGCCAGAATGGATGATCCGCAGGTAATGGCTCCTGCTCAAAGACATCAACAATCGCACCACGAAGATGACCAGAATCCAGCGCATCCAATAAATCCTGCTCGATTAAATGCTGGCCACGCCCGACATGAATCAAAGCTGCCTGTTCAGGAAGTTGCTGAAATAATTCAGCAGAAAGAATGCCGGTATTTTCTTCGGTGAGTGGTAGCAGGTTAATCAGAATCTGACTTTGCGCCAGAAATTCGGAAAGCTGTTCTTGCCCTACATAACTTTTAACTTGATTAATGTCTTTTGGGGAATTCGACCAACCAGAGACTTGATAGCCCATGTCTGCAAAACGTTCTGCTACGTATCCGCCCATATGCCCGAGTCCCATAATCCCGATCTGGATATGATGGCTATAGCTCTGGCGATACTGCTTCCACAGTTGCTGCTTTTGCTGCTGGATCATGCGGTCAAAATAGCGCTGAAAATATAGCACACCCCAAAGCAGATAATCAAACATGCCCTTTTGATGATGTGGATCCAGTACCCGGCAAACGGCTTGATCTGGACGTACAGCATTTAAGTTTAAATGTTCTACCCCAGCAGCAATCGAATGAATCAGGCCAAGCTTTGGTAGCTGCTGCACTTTTTCCAGATCTGGAAACCAGGCAGCGACTGTGGTTGCCTGTTCAGCTTCAGGACTGTCCACTGTACAGAAACTGCCAGCAGGCGCATATTTTTGAAAAGACTTGACCAGAATGGCTTCAATATTTGGTACAGAACTGGAAATAACAATCATGATGCATACTCCGTATATTGATGCTCAATCAGGGACAAAGCGGCCTGCCAGGCACGCTGTAAAATCGGTTCAATGAGAGGACTGGCGAACTGCTTGGCTGTTTTAATTCGGACTTCTTCTGCTGGATAATGCAATTCAGCACCGCCGCTTAAGGCTTTCACCTGTGCCTGACAGGCGCGCTCCAGGAAATAGATTTCATGAAAAGCCCGCGCAATGGTTTCCCCAGCCGTTAATAGGCCATGATTGCGTAAAATCATGGCGCGATGGCTGCCCAAGTCCTGAATCAAGCGTTCTTGTTCATCAGTTGAAAGCGCGACGCCTTCATATTCGTGATAGGCCACATGCTGATAAAATTTCATGGCGTGCTGGGAAATTGGGAGAAGCCCGTGTTTCTGAGCAGAGACGGCAATACCATCTGCAGTATGCGTATGAATGACACAGTTGAGATGAGGATGCGCGTCATGAATCGCAGAATGAATTACAAAACCTGCCATATTGACTGGCTTGTCCTGCTCATAGCTTTCTACCACCTGTCCTTCATGATTAATCTTCACCAGCGTTGAGGCACGCATTTTTTCAAATGCGACACCATATTGGTTAATCAGAAAACAGTCTGGTTGATCTGGGACTCTTAGGCTGATATGAGTATCAATCAGGTCGGTCATCCGATAATGCGCAATAATACGATAAAGTGCTGCGAGTTCACAGCGTGCCTGCCATTCAGCATCTGTGACGAGATTTTTTATTGTCATCATTCCATCCTGGAAAAATATAGCATTTCGATCACTATCTGTTATATCATAATTTTAGAAAAACAGAATATTATTTCATAAAGCGAAATATTTTTATTAAAGGGAAGCTATATGACTACAGCTCAAATGAATGGACTCGAATATTTAACTGCAATTAAAAATGGCGAATTGCCTGGTTCAGCAATGGGACAACTGATCCCCATGAAACTCAGTGTCGTCCGTGAAAACTACGTGGAATATGAAGTTTCTCCAGATGAACGTCATTTCAACCTGCAAGGTGGTATTCATGGTGGATTTTGCGCCACTGTTCTGGACAGCGTAACCGGTGCAGCAGTTCATACTACAGTTGATGCGGGCGTGAGTTTCTCCACTATTGATCTGAATGTCAAAATGCTTAAAGCCATGAAAAATGGCGAAACTTATACTGCCATTGGTGAAGTAATCCGGATCGGTCGTAATGTGCTGACTTCAGAAGGCCGAATTATCGACAAAGACGGTAAAATTTATGCCTTTGGTTCAGCAACTTTATTGGTCACTGGCCGCAAATAATCCTTACGCTGATTTAAGCAATCCCTGCGATATGCAGGGATTTTTATTTCTATATAAATAGTCCAATAAAAAATGCCATGTATATCAGCTATACATGGCATTAATACGATGACTAAAGTGGTTATGCAGCTTCAGGGTTTTCAATCACCATCGCAAGACCTTGACCCAGACCGATACATAAGCTGATCACGGCATATTTTTTACCCGTACGCTGTAATTGACGCGCAACAGTTAAAGCCAAACGCGCACCTGAACAGCCCAATGGATGGCCAATCGCAATACCACCACCATTTGGATTCACACGCGGATCATCAAATGCAACATCCAGGCCTTTCAGGCAAGATAATACCTGGCTGGCAAATGCTTCATTGATCTCGATAATGTCCATATCATCTAGCGTCAAACCTGCACGTTTTACGGCTTTTTTGATTGCTTCGATTGGACCCGCGCCCATGATGCGTGGCTCAATGCCAGCGGCTGCAGAAGACAGGATACGTGCTAAAGGTTTTAAGCCATACTGTTCCTGAACTTTTTCACTGCCGATAATCAGTGCTGCAGCGCCGTCATTGATACCTGATGCGTTACCCGCAGTCACTACACCACCTTCGAAAAGCGGTTTTAGCTTGGATAATGCTTCAAATGTTGAAGATGGACGTGGATGTTCATCTTCAGTCACTAATTTAGGCGGCAATTTACGCCCTTGTGAAACTTCAATCGGGGTAATTTCACCTTCAAAGAAACCTGCTTCTTTTGCAGCTTGATATTTCGCTTGTGATGCAGCAGCAAAAGTATCTGCCTGTTCACGCGTAATGCCAAACTCTTCAGCGACGTTATCACCTGTTTCCGGCATGCTGTGCGCGCCAAACTGATCGGTGAATTTACGGTTCGGGAAACGTGTACCAATCGTGGTGTCATAGATTTTGGCATCACGTGAATACGCGCTTTCAGCTTTAGCCATTACAAACGGTGCACGTGTCATGCTCTCTACACCACCTGCAATATACAGTTCGCCTTCACCTGCGGTAATGGCACGTGCTGAATCGATCACAGCACCCAGGCCCGACGCACATAGACGGTTAACTGTTTGACCTGGAACGGTCACTGGCATACCGGCAAGCAATGCTGCAAATCGAGCCACATTACGGCTGTCTTCACCGGCTTGGTTCGTGCTACCAAAGATCACATCTTCTACGTCAGCTGCTGGAATACCGGTTTTTTCTAGCAGATTTTTAATGACTGTTGCTGCCAGATCATCTGGACGCACAGTGGCCAGGCTTCCTGCATGGCGACCGATTGGAGAACGTAAACCATCATAAATATAAGCATTTAACATGAGTGTTATTCCTTTAACTTTTTAATTAATGTGTAGTATGAACAAGAGGTAAACCGAGTTGAACGCGGCGGCGTAACCAAGGACTTGGACGGTAACGCTGGTCACGGGTAATCGCCGTCATACGGTCTAGAATTTTCAGAATTTTTTCAGCGCCTAATACATCGCCCCATTCAATTGGGCCGTATGGATAACCAAGGCCTAACTTCACGGCAACGTTGATATCTTCTACAGTGGCAACACCTTGCTGGGCAATATCACAACCAAGATTCACAATCATTGCTAAAGCACGCTGAGCCACAAAACCAACACTTTCCTGAATTGTGCTCGCGGTCACACCATCCAGATTGAAAATCGATTGCGCTGCGGTTACCAGTTCAGCTTTGGTCACAAACGTTGGCATTAAAGTACGGTGTTTATTCAGACCGTAAAGTAGATCGATACAGACTACTTGCTGCGGAGACACCTGATAATGAACTGCGGCTGAAGTGGCATCTTCACCATAAGTCGCAATTAAAATTAAAGCATCTGCTGAAGGTGTTTCAGTTTGCTCAATCTGGATGTTGAACTGCTGCAGATATTGCTCAAGCGCCTGACGGTCTTCGCTATATTCTGCACCTAACCAAACCGATGGATATTGATCCAGCTTTTCAACCAATGTTGGAGCCACATCACCTACTTTGCAACCTGAAGTGTAATCATAAAAACCTTTACCAGTTTTGCGGCCTAATTGTTTGGCAATAAAACGCTGGCGGGTAATCACGCTTGGGCGGTAACGCGCTTCTTCATAATATTGGTGATAGATCGATTCGCTCACTGGATGAGATACATCCATCCCGGTCAGATCGCCTAACTCGAATGGCCCCATCTTGAAACCGATCCCGTCACGGTAGATGCGATCAATTTCATAAAATGGAGTGACATTTTCATTCAGAATTGCATAGGCTTCGCTACCAAAGGCACGACCTGCATGGTTAATGATAAATCCTGGAGTGTCTTTGGCTTTTACCGGGCGATGTCCCATCTTGGTCGACAGCTGAGTAAGTGCATCCACAATATCAGCACGGGTATTAAAACCTTCAATGACCTCAACCACTTTCATCAGTGGAACCGGGTTAAAGAAGTGATAACCGGCAACGCGTTCCGGCTGGCTGCAATTGGCAGCAATCGCACTAATGGATAGTGAAGATGTATTGGATGCCAGAATCGCTTCAGGTTTCACAATGCCTTCAAGTTGCTGCATCAGCTTTTGTTTGATTTCCAGATTTTCAATAATCGCTTCAACGATTAAATCGCAATCTTTCAGATCTTCGATCTGATGAGCAATCGATAAATGAGCAAGATCTTCAGCAGCTTTTTCATGGCTGAATTTACCTTTATCAGCCAAGGTATTTAATGTTTTAGCCAGCTTTTCCTGTGCCTGTTCAGCAGCACCCGCTTTGGCATCAAACAACACCACATCATGACCGGACTGAATCGCGATTTGGGCAATGCCCGCACCCATGGTACCTACGCCAATAATACCGATTTTCTGAATTTGAATGCTCATGCTTATCGTCCCTGATAATTTGGTTTACGTTTTTCGATAAAGGCTTGCATACCTTCTTTTTGATCTTCTGAAGAAAACAGCATCTGGAAGGATTTACGTTCCAGCATTAAGCCGGCATTGAGTGGCACATCTTCAGCCAGTAAAGCCACTTCCTTGATTTGTTCCAGCGCAATTGGCGGCATTTTTGCCAAACCTTCAGCCATTTTGATTGCTGTTGCAAGGGTTTCGCTGTCTTCAGTTACTTGAGACACCAGACCAATCTGATAAGCTTCCGGCGCTGGTACCAGACAACCCGTCATAATGATGCGCATTGCATGGAATTTACCCACGGCACGGAATAAACGCTGTGTACCACCAGCACCCGGCATTACCCCTACTTTGACTTCAGGCTGACCGAACTGGGCACTTTTTCCGGCAATAATAATGTCCGCATGCATCGCCAGTTCACAGCCACCACCCAATGCATAACCGTTTACTGCTGCAATCACCGGCTTTGAACACTGCGCAATGGCTTGCCAGTAACGCTCAGTACGACGTTGCATCATCTGGATCGTTTCAGCATTGGCTAATTCTTTAAGGTCAGCGCCTGCAGCGAAGTCAGTTTCACCGCCAGTGAGAATAATGGCACGGATATTTTCATCGTCATTCAATTGCAGAAAAGCCGCAGCCAGTTTCTGACGCACTTCTGTATTCAGGGCATTTTTAGCTTCTGGACGATGGATCTTGACCATCGCCACATGTGTCGAGATTTGCTCTACTTGAACTACCTGTTCCATCAAAAATCTCCATTTATTTTGTATAGCGAAATTTTATTTTATATAAAACTACGGTTTCTAGACCCATAAATCAAGATTTTTTCTCTCAAAAACTCAAAAAAGTTATTTTTTAATAAAAATTAGAGTAAAAACTCTTGTTCAGTTGGCTATTTTATGATTAATTGATTTCGCAATACGGAATTAATTATTTAATTCGAATTTTGGTTATTCATTTATGTAAATATTAACCACAATACAAAATAAAAAAATTAATTTCCGTCATAAGGATACTACGTTGTTCAGTGATTTTTCACTCAAGGTGAAACGGAAAAATCAGATCCAGCCTGATCGTAACAGGGCGAATGCGCACAGACGCTTAGACCTTAGATGAGGAAAATGCTTTTCCGTGAGGAAGAAAATGGATTTAGCGGTAGCAGAGGAATGCTACTTTAATATATAGAGGATATAAGAATGACAAGCGATACCATCGTAGCTGAGGAAACTAAAACGGGGGTCTCCTCCGACGACACCGTTAAGCAGGCACCTAAACGCCTGTGGATGACGGCCTTTGTCTTCGCTTTTTTGATTTTACTATGTGACGGTGCAGACATTGGTATTCTGGCTTTCAGCTTGACCAGTTTGAAAGCAGAATGGGGGCTAACTTCTGTACAGGCCGGTGCCTTGGGAAGTTATTCTCTTTTGGGTATGGGGATCGGTGGCTTTATTGGCGGATGGGCCTGTGACAAATTCGGTCGCGTACGTGTCATCGTATTGGCCACTATTTCCTTCTCGATTTTGTCTGCCTATTCAGGTTTTGCCCAGTCTTATCAAGAGTTTGCGATTTTACGTACCCTTTCGTGCTTAGGTTTAGGCTGTTTATATATTGCCTGTAATACCCTGATGTCAGAATACGTACCGACCAAATACCGTACTACAGTACTGGCAACATTAATGACTGGTTTCACTTTAGGCTCATTGGTGATTACCATGGTTTCTGGCTGGATTATTCCTGAATTCGGCTGGCGTATGCTGTACTGGGTGACAATTGCCCCATTAGCTTTGGGTATTTTGATGCACTTCATGGTACCAGAGCCAGAGTCATGGAAACGTGTCCGTGAAATGAAAAGAACTGGTCAGATCGTGGATAATGATGCCAAAAAAGGCAATCCATATATCACCATTCTTAAAGATAAGACCCATGGCAAGATGTTCATCTTATGGTCTTTCAGCTCTGGTTTCCTGCTATTCGGTTATTTCGGTGTAAGTAACTGGTTACCAAGTTATCTTGAAGCTGAATTAGGCATTAAATTCAAGGAAATGGCGCTATACATGGTGGGCACCTTTATCACCATGATATTCGCCAAAATCATTGCAGGTTATGTGGCTGATAAAATTGGTCGCCGTATTGTGTTTGCTTTCGGCACCATGGGAACAGCACTGTTTATTCCTGTCGTGGTGTATATGCACAATGCTGATAACATTGGTGTACTGATGCTGATCTTCGGCTTCCTGTACGGTATTCCATATGCGATTAATGCAACCTATCTCACTGAAAGTTTCCCAACTGGGGTTCGTGGTACAGCAGTCGGTGGTGCGTTCAATATTGGTCGTATCGGTGCAATCTTCGCTCCAATTACCATTGGTTATCTTGCGATGAATGGTTCGATCGGTACTGGTTTATTGGTGATGGGTGCAGCTTACTTCCTATGCGGTTTGATTCCTGCCCTGTTTATTAAAGACCGTTTATACGATCCACAAAAAGCTGAATAACTTTTAACTCAGGAGGGCTATGAATTCATTACCCTCCTTCATCCATATTTTGATGACTTTAATATCGAATCCATATGCTTTGACCTGAACAGGATGTTTCTGGGTTGAACGAGACTCGTATTCATCATTTAAAAGTCAGCATCTCTGCATTTAGCAATTAGAGCAACGATAAGGAAAGATTTTCCTTCTTAGATATCAGAAAATTTCTTTAGGGATTAAGAAATGAAAAAATTAGTTTTAGCGACATTATGTGGTATTGCTTCAGCACAGGCATTTTCAGCAGAAGCGTCTGAAGACCGGATGCAGTTTTTAGAATCACAGTTAAAGCAAATCCAGGCTGAACTGGAACAGCAAAAAGCCGCGCAACTTGCGTTAAAAAACCAGCAGGAAGAAGCCAAAGCGCAAGACTCTAAAACTTTGAGTTCAATGGTAGATAATGTCGATGTCTATGGATTGATTCGCTTTGATGGCGCAGTCGATTTCAAAAGTACTACTGAAGCTCGTGGCCGTACCATTAACCAGATTAATAAAGTCCCTTTTACTGAGCCTGACTCTACCCGTTCAGATTTTACTGCAGCTGCCAGCCGAATTGGTTTCCTGGCGAAAGACTTGGGTGGAAACCCGAATGTTTCTGCACGTTTAGAAGCTGACTTCTGGACCAATAATGGTAAAGGCGATGGTGGATTACGTATTCGTCATGCACATTTAAAATACTATAACTGGACTTTTGGTCAGGCCTGGTCATTGATGTCTACACCGGAAATTAGTACTGAAGCTGTCGATTACAGTTTATTGCTGGGTGGATCAGTCCTACGTACGCCTCAAGTCAGCTATGCTTTCAAACTTGATCCGGAAAATACCTGGAATGTAGGTCTGGAGTATATGGCCGGTGGTGATCGCTCTTCTGCCTTGCCTGCTTTAACCACTAAATATGTTCATCAATCAGGTCCGCTGCATTTATTGGCTCAAGGCTTTGTCAATCAAAAGCAGGCGCAAACTGATACAGGTGATATTGAAAAAGTTGGTTGGGGTGTAGGTCTTGGTGGACGTTATCATCTCAATGATCAAAACTCGATTCAGGGTAACTATTTCCATATGGTTGGCGACCAGCGTATTGCAGCTTTCTTGACTCAAGGTTCAACCACCGACGGTGCTGCCTGGGGTGGAGATTACTCAGTCGATCCAATCAATAATGAACTTTTACTGAATGAGTTTAATAGTTTAAGTATCGGCTTTACGCATAAATTCACGCCGAAACTACGTAGTAGCATCAATGCTAGCGTTGTTGATTTTGATGATTCCAGCGACTATGCACGCGCGAATCCTAAGACCAATAAGCGTTTAACGGACTATGTGGCCAACGTGATCTACTCTCCTGTTCCAAAGATTAATCTCGGTGCAGAGTACCATCACGGTAAGCGTGAAACTTTTGATAATCGAGAAGCGGATGTTTCTCGTGTGAACTTATCAGCGACTTATAGTTTCTAAAGCCTTAGGAGACAAGGATGTCAGCCCAAGGGCAAATTTCAAGAAAGTTTATGTTTATGATGGCTATGACCTGCGCACTCTGCGCGGGTTGTAACTATTTTAACCAACCATTAATTTATTCTATTGCAGAGGATCTGCATATCAGTGTGGCCGAGTCTGGTTGGACTGTCGTTTTAACCCAGATTGGTTATGCCACTGGGTTATTCTTGTTTGTGCCTTTAGGCGATTTATTTGAAAAACGCCTCTATATTTGCAGTCTCATGCTATGTACCGGACTGGCACTAATCGGACTTTCTGCCAGTACCAATCTGCATATGCTCTATGGTTTTACCCTGCTCGCCTCTTTCTGTTCCATTACCACTCAGATTCTGATTCCTTTTGCCGCTAACCTGTCTCAACGAGAAAAAAGTGCTGAAGTGGTCGGTCTGCTGATGAGTGGTGTTCTAGTCGGTATTCTATTTGCCCGAACTGTATCAGGACTGATTTCTACCTTATGGTCCTGGCATGCCGTTTACCTATTGAGTGGCTGTTCTATTCTCTTATTGAGTATCGCTATGTGGTATCAGTTACCTAAAGCGAAAAGTCAGTTACAGATGAGCATCTTGCAGATTTATCGTTCATTATTTACCTTTGCCAAGACTGAACCGATGCTGATTCGACGCAGCATCATTGGTGGTTTGGGCTTTGGTATGCTGAGTATTATTTTTACCACCATGACTTTTGTGCTGGCGGAAGCACCCTATCATTTTAATGATTTCCAGATTGGCTTGATGGGCATTGTTGGTGTGGTTGGCATCTGGTCATCACAATGGACTGGTAAAATGATTGGACGGCACCGAGAAAAATGGGTGGCACAACTCGCTACAACGGGCTTAATTCTGGCCTGGATTCCCCTGTTTTTTGCGCAAAGCTATTTATGGGTATATATCATTGGATTAATTCCTGCCTATTTTGGGATTTCTTCGCTACATGTTTTAAATCAGAATCTGGTATATCGGATCTCAGTGCAGGCCCGTTCCCGTATTAATGCAATCTATATGACCTGTTATTTTTCAGGTGCTGGAATCGGTGCATTTCTATCGCTAAACCTATGGAAAATGTACGGCTGGTCAGCCTGCGTTGCATTGGGCTTTGTCTTTGCCCTGCTCATCTTTAGTATTAACCGCTACGACCTAAGCCGCGAACGCAATCTGGTCAATATTCAGTCCCAATCCTAATCGATTTAGACTCATACATTGTGCACTCATAGAATATAAGATTGGGTGCGCAGTACATGACACATTATCTCTGCATTTCTATATTGGAATTTATTGCTAGGGAGTGGATGACTTGGTTACCAAGAAAAAGAGTTCACTCCTGCCAGCATCATTTTCAGGCCAAGTATTGAATTCTTTTTTCACTTAAATAGAGAATGTTCCTAAACCATAATTACTTGGATATCTATTCTTATTTCATATGGACATTTTTTTCTGTTCTGGGGTTAAATGAAACTACATAAAACCGTGGAACATTGCTAATTTATTGAGTGTGAAACATGAAAAACTATAAAAAAGCCCAATCTGTGATGATTGGGCTTTTTTGTTATACGGTAAGAATATGATTTATAAAAATAAATAAAATACTTGCGTATAACGTGTATTATGTTAATTTTAGGAAATCTTTAAGAAATTATCTAGTCTTCGTTATCATACTAGACTAAATCCTAGGTGTAGTAAGTTAAGTAAAGCCTACTTTTCATAGAAATAGAAAAATATTATTAGTTGAGAAAATAATGATTGAAATATCTAATTTTATGGGTAATAAGGATAAAAAATATTATGGAGTATTTTTTTTATTTGGTTTCTTTTTAGTTTTATTTGTTTCAGTCTATTGCTCTATAATTCAAACAACAAAATATAGTTTTATTTTTTATTTTATTAAATACTCTATTTTTTATGGGTTTATATTTTTTATACCTTTCATTTTTTATATACTTAATCTACTAAAAATAAAAATAGAAAAAAATTTATATATATTTTTTGTTGGTATTTTTTTAATTTTGATGTTAATTTTTTTTAATATTCTTGATATAAAAGAAAAGAGAATCTATCAATCAATAAATATTGAAGAAATGGAGAAAAATTTAATTATAGATAAATTTACCCTTCAAGGAAATACTTACGTTTTAAAGGGAAGAACGCCAACACGTTATGGTATACCTCAAGTTATTAAGATAAAAAATAATGAAAAACTATTATTCCAATGCCATTTAGTAAATATAAAGTGCCCATATATCTCAAGTGGAAAAAACAATCATAAAATTTATATGATTGAGTATTATATAACATCTAAAAATAGAAATATTATTTTTAGAATGTGGAACCAAGATGGAGTGATCATTAATTTTAAAGACGATTATATGAATTTCATTAAAATTTCCAGATTAGATGTTTATTTATATACTTGGCAGAGTAAAACTTGAAGTGCGACATAAACCACCTAATTAATTTAAAGG
>ERZ1023241.36-NODE-36-length-68011-cov-27.897448_pt1 | contig 68011 bp, 71 predicted proteins | sample MGYA00380455_ERZ1023241 | MGnify/ENA primary metagenome ERZ1023241 (study PRJEB33173, sample SAMEA4830304) | metagenome | study: EMG produced TPA metagenomics assembly of the PRJEB25223 data set...
CGAGTGAAGTTATGGCTGGTTTTTATACTGTTGCACTTGCCGCTTGAATCCGCCTATCTAAAAGAATTCCATAAAATAATAAAAAGGAGAAGCACATGCCTACCGTTCAAATTGAAGTCCGGCAGCAATATTCTCATGCTGATGAAGAGCAGTTACTCGATTGCGTATTTCAATGTGTGAAAAATGCCTTTCAGCTGTCTGACTATGACCGTAATATCCGGCTGGTGGTACATGAAGCCCATCGGTTTCAGTATATGACTCATCGTGCCCAGCCTGAATACTTTACCTTGATCAGTATTGACTGCTTCGCTGGCCGGAGTTTGGAGACCAAGCGCAAACTGTATCAGCAGATTGTAGAAAGCTTGGGAAAACTGGGCATTCCATCTGATCATATCCTGATTCATCTGTGGGAAAGTCCATTGGAAAACTGGGGAATCCGCGGTGGGCAAGTGGCCTGTGATGTCAATTTAGGCTTTAATGTAGAGATCTGATTTTTTTAAGAAAAATACCAGATTTTAAATGCAAAAAAGCCCCAACATCCTGTTGAGGCTTTTCTGGATTTGCTTCTCAGATCTGACCCCTGTCTGACCTGTCAACGTCCTGTTACTCTGCGCTTTTTATTGTTGTTGTATCGCTTTGCAGACTTCCTGTCTGTCTATGAATCAAACTATAGCCTTGAACTGAAAGTGAGAATAGCCGACAAATTCTGCGCTGCCTGTAGGCTAAAGCGCACATCGCTGTCGTCTTCAGGCACTGACATACTGGATCAGCTTATCCACGACATCTCTGAGTGTTTTATTATCGAATTCATTTCCTTCAAAGCTGTAGTCTTTATTACGACTAAAAATATCCCGAAGCTCTACAATGGCATTGGTATCCACCATGCCAAGCTGAGTGCCGACCTGACGGATCTGATCAATGGAACGTGAGCCGTTGGTGGCGCCATAACCGATATAAGCTGCCGGTTTGCCTTGCCATTCCTTGGCCAGATAATCAAGAGCATTCTTTAATGCCGGGCTATAGCCATGGTTATATTCAGGACTGATAAAAATAAATGCATCCGCAAGGGCAATAAAGTCGGCCCATTCCTGCTGTTTCGGCTGATCATAAATACCGGTCAATGGAGGATGAGAACCAGCAAAAAGTGGAAGATCCCATTCTTTTAAGTCGACAAGTTCGGTTTCAAGCGTGCTAAAACCATATTTTTTAATTTCCTGTAGTACCCAATGTGCGACCTTAATTGCTGTACGTCCTTCACGCACACTGCCAACTACAATATAAATTTTCATATCTTTCCCTTTCTTATCGCATTCTCATCAAATTAAATTAATCAGATTTCTGAACAGAGACTAGAGAGGATTTGTATCCAGATAATAAAAAAGCTCCCGAAGGAGCTCTTTTAAATCATGTGATTAGCCGATATTACATCAGCTTCACACCTTGCTGGCCAGCCGGAGTGACTTTGAAGATTTCGACTTCAAAGGTGATGTTTTTACCTGCAAGCGGATGATTAAAGTCCACTTCGGTGATGTCATCATTTACGGATCTTACTACGCCATACAAAGTCGATTTGGCCTTGTCTTCAAATTCGATCATGTGACCTTCGATCGGACGTTCGCCGAATTTCACCGTATCAAATTTTTGGACATTTTCAGGATTCCACGGACCAAAAGCTTCTTCGGGTGGAAGGCTGACAGTACGACGGTCACCGGCACGCAAGCCCATTAAGGCTTTTTCAAAACCTGGTAATAGGTTGCCATCACCAATGGTCAGGCTTACCGGTTCTTCACGGCTACGGGTATTGTCAATTTCTACGCCACTTTCGATCGCGACAGAAAAATGAAGCTCGACTTTAGAGCCGTCTTCAACACGAGTTTCCTCGTTAGGATTAATAAAATCAGTCATGTTGCGCCTGTGCACGTTGAATTCGATGTTTTTCCAAGAAAAACGTATCAATCAGCAGCAGAATCGTACCTAAAGTAATGGCACTATCCGCAATATTAAAAGCAGGGAAGTGGCTGTTCTGATAATAGACATGAATAAAGTCGACCACATAACCTAAAGAAATGCGATCAATCAGGTTACCAATGGCACCACCCAGAATCAGGGCAACCGCTAGTGGCAAGACTTTCATGTTCTTTGGCATACGCATCAGCCAGAACACGAAAACCACAGACACTAAACCTGCAAGAGAGGTAAAGAAATAACGTTGCCAGCCACCGGCATCGGACAAGAAACTAAAGGCAGCGCCATAGTTATGTAACAGTGTCCAATTTAAAAAGGGCAGGACGGGCACCGGATCTGCATATTCCAGATGTGTTACCGCAATCCATTTGGTCCATTGATCTAGAATGATCGCCAGAATAGCCAGTCCGATCCACCACAAATTGTGAGGATAGAACTGGAACAGACCCTTTTTCTGCTGTGGGTTAGGCATATTTTCTCTCTTCACCTTGGCCGCTCGGGAGGTTAATAATACAACGACCGCATAGTCCTGGATGTGAGGCATGTGTATTCACATCAGGAAGCACGTGCCAGCAGCGTACACATTTCTCGCCATCTGCCGCAGATACTTTCACGTGTAGGCCTTCAAGTTCAGCGTCATTGCCTTGAGCAGCATCAAATGGATTCACGATTACCTGAGAAGTGATCAAAACGAAACGTAGCTCATCACCCAGACGGTCTAGAACAGCTTTCAGTTCATCATTGGCCCACAGCTCAACTTTGGCAGACAGGTTTGAACCCACCAGTTTCTCGTTACGCGCATTTTCAATGTGCTTGTTCACCGCAGATTTGACTGCAATCAGGGTTTGCCAGTCTGCTTCAGATAACAGATTTGCCTGTGCTGAAACTGGAATATCGTACCATTCAGCAGTAAAGACATATTTCTCGCTTTGACCCGGAATCAATGGCCATGCTTCTTGAGCGGTGAAGCTCAGGATTGGCGCCATCCAGCGAACAAAGGCTTGTACCAGATGGTACAGCGCAGTTTGCGCAGAATGACGTGCCTGCGAGTCTGCTTTAGTGGTGTACTGACGGTCTTTGATGATGTCTAAGTAGAAACCACCAAGGTCGTTAATACAGAAATTGGTCAAGGCATTGGTCACGATATGGAAGTTCATATCTTCATATGCTTTCTTGATGGTTTCCTGTACATCATTGGCGCGTTGCAGGATGTATTGATCCAGTGCAATCAGTTGATCTACAGGTAGGGCATCAGTTGCCGGATTGAAGCCATTCAGGTTTGCCAGCAAGAAACGCAGGGTATTACGGATACGACGGTAACCATCTGATGCACGGTTAAAAATTTCTTTACCTGCGGTCATTTCATAACGGTAATCTGCTGAAGCGATCCAGAAACGCAGGCCGTCTGCACCCATGTTCTTGATAATGTCTTGCGGAGTAATAATATTACCCAGCGATTTCGACATCTTGCGACCTTTCTCATCAACCACGAAACCGTGAGTCAGCAGACCTTTATATGGCGCACGTTGATTGATTGCCATAGAGGTCAATAATGAAGACTGGAACCAGCCACGGTGTTGGTCAGAACCTTCAAGATACAGATCAGCCGGATCGGTCAATTCTTCACGGTCACGCAGCACTGCATAGTGGGTTGTACCAGAGTCAAACCATACGTCTAAGGTATCGCGAACCGCGTTGTACTGCTCAGCATCATCACCAATGAAGTCTTTCGCTTCACGGTTATACCAGGCATCAATACCTTCCTGTTCGATCAGTTTAGCCACTTCTTCGATCAGTTCAGGTGTACGCGGGTGCAGTTCATTGGTGTCTTTGTGCACGAAGAATGGGATTGGCACACCCCAGGTACGTTGACGTGAGATACACCAGTCCGGACGGCCTTCAATCATCGCCTGAATACGGTTTTTACCCCAATCCGGTACGAAGCTGATGTCATTTTCAATGGCATTCAATGCGCCTTGACGTAGACCTTTTTCATCCATGCTGATGAACCATTGTGGGGTCGCACGGAAGATGATTGGAGTTTTATGACGCCAGCAGTGCGGGTAGCTATGCTTGATAGGCTTATGTGCCCATAGCTTGTTAGCTTCGCCAAGTGCCGCAATAATTTGGGGATTGGCCTTGTAGATGTGCTCGCCTGCAAATAGTGGTGAAGTCGGTAAATACACACCATTACCACCTACAGGATTATCTACTTTCAGGTTATACAGCAGACCAACTTTATAATCGTCCACACCGTGGCCAGGTGCAGTATGTACAGCACCAGTACCGCTGGTTGCAATAACGTGTTCACCCAGAATCACTGGCACTTGACGCTCAGCGATTAAAGGATGTTGTAGTACCAGATTCTCAAGTTTCGCACCGGCAAAATCTGCAATTACTTCAACCGCATTAAAACCATAACGTTCAGTCGCAGATTCAACCAGATCTTTGGCCAGGATAAAGTTTTGCGCCGCTTTATCTTCACCACGTGCAACAACCAATTGGTATTCAATTTCAGCGTGCAGAGCAACCGCCTGATTCGCAGGCAGGGTCCAAGGCGTAGTCGTCCAGATCACGATATCGGTTGAGTCTTTAACTTCAACACCTAAACGTGCAGACAGATCCGCCAGATCCACCACGGTGAAACCCACGTCAATCGCGTCTGACTTTTTATCTTCATATTCAACTTCAGCTTCAGCCAGTGCTGAACCACAGTCCAGGCACCAGTTCACCGGTTTAAGACCTGGCTGGATATGGCCATTTTTCGCGATTTCACCGAGTGAACGCACGATATTGGCTTCCTGCTTGAAGTTCATGGTGAGATAAGGATTGCTCCAGTCACCAAACACACCCATACGGATGAAGTCTTTTTTCTGTAGCTCCACCTGACTCAATGCATATTCGCGGCAAGCTTTACGGAAAGTAGGCGCATCCACTTTAACGCCGACCTTACCGACTTTTTCTTCAACTTTGAGCTCAATTGGAAGACCGTGACAATCCCAGCCTGGTACATACGGCGCATCAAAACCGTCCATGATGCGGCTTTTAATGATGATGTCTTTAAGTACCTTGTTGACTGCATGACCTAGGTGAATCTGACCATTGGCATATGGAGGGCCGTCATGAAGCACGTATTTTTTCTTGCCAATTCGCGATGCACGAATCTGCTGATAAATGTCATCGGCATACCACTCTTCTAACCATTTCGCTTCACGTACTGCCAGATTTGCTTTCATTGCAAAGTCAGTACCTGGGAGGTTCAGCGTGGCTTTATAATCCACTGCATTTTCAGGAGTTTGCTTATCGCTCATGCAAGTTGTCTTCCAATTTAATCAGTCATTAGACTGACACGTTTTACAATAAAAATACGGGACATTAAAAGGGAAATGTGGGGTGTTTTCGACGAAACTCAAGCAGTTTCTCAACATCATCATCAATTCCGGCCTTTAACGCTTCAAGCGAAGGATAATCTTTTTCGCCATGCAGATAATTCAAGAAGGTTACCCGCATTAACAGGCCATACAGATTAGCAGAAACATCAGGAAAATGTACTTCTAATCGCCATTCCGGATGAGTCTGTTTGATTGCAGGGCGGGTACCCACATGACCGGCACCAAACAGGCTGCCCTGATCATAGCCGGCAATACCCGGCTGTTCAGAATTTTCCTGCTGAACCTTGGCGCTGAGTGATCCGGTTTCACAGACTACTTCAACCCCATAAATGCCCTGCAGGCAGGGTTTATGCCGGTTCAGCCGGACATTAATGGTCGGGAAATCAATGGTACGACCAATCTGGTCGCCGTATTGCACCCGGCCAGTGATACTATAAGGACGTCCCAGTAATTTGGCTGCCAGAGCCAGGTCGCCCGCTTGCAGGGTCTGACGGATGCGGGTAGAACTGACCCGTTCACCATCTAACGCAATAGTATGCAGGTTGGTGACCTTAAATCCGTAATCTCGCAGGAATTCACTATTGCCCTGACGGTTTTTACCAAAGTGAAAATCATCCCCCAAGACCAGATGTGCTGCATTCAGTTTATCTTTCAGAATGTCGGCAAAGGCTTCGGCACTCAGGCTTCGGAAATGATGATCAAACTTGGCGACCGCAATATAGTCCACACCCAGTTCGCTTAGATATTCTACCTTTTCACGCAAGGAGGAAATACGCGGCGGTGCTTCATAACCTTTAAAAAATTCAAGCGGTTGTGGCTCGAAGATCATCACAACAGTTTTTAGTTGTTCAGCTTCTGCAACAGCTTTTAACTGTTTGATCATGGCCTGATGACCCAGATGCACGCCGTCAAAATTACCAATCGTAACGGCGGTTTTTGGCAATTCAGAATGTGACGCTAAAGCATTGAGACGGAGCAGCTGCATAGGCGAAATCAGGGAATTGAAAAATAGGAAAGGCTATATATTGCCATAATCTCAACGATTCGTCTTGCTGTTGTGTTTTTATGCAAAAAAATTATTGGAAAATCACGAAACACATCAAGAAGAAAGTGTACCATCCAAGAATCTTTTGCTGTTATTTAAGCATGAGATCTGCAAAACAGAAATCTAAAAACCCGCTTTTCATTGCCTGGATTTTGCTTTCTAATGTCACGGTTTTCTCAGTCTCGGGTAATTTGCATGTCAGATTCGGCGCTCATTATGGCATTGGCCAGTGAATCCAAAGGTTTGTTCGAAGCAGAAGGTGTGGAAGTCCACTATAGTGGCATCGGCAAGGTCAATGCTGCTTTTAAGGCTTTTGAAGTGATTCAGAAAACTCGCTGTAAAACCCTGATTAATCTCGGCACCGCAGGCAGTTCCCATTTCAAGGCGCATGAACTGGTTGAAGTTAAGCGTTTTGTGCAACGTGATATGGATGTTTCACCACTAGGATTTGAAGTTGGTATTACCCCGATGGATGATCATTTGCCAGGCGCAATTGATCTGGAACCGTTCTTTGCCCATTTACCGAAAGGGGTTTGTGGAACAGGGGATAGCTTTGAAACAGGCTTACCAAAAGTGGCTTGTCAGCTGGTGGATATGGAAGGCTATGCGCTGGCCAAGGTATGCAGAAAATTGGATGTGCGCCTGATTTCAGTTAAATATATTACTGACGGTGCAGATGATAGTGCTCATTTGGACTGGGAAGAGAATCTGCTGCTAGGTGCGCAGAAATTATTGAATTTATATCAAACGTTAAAATAATAATAAAGGGTGAGAGAAGGGGTCGGCGACCATAAAATTTATGGCCGTATGCCAAATGATTTTTGCATTGTCCTATTTTTCTTGTGTACGCGGAAGTATGCCGTACAGCATCATATGTACAGTATGCTGGATAATCCGTTGTTGCATGCTGCGGTTACGCAAGGTCTTGCCTGTTACCATTTCCATCTGGGTTGCGAAATCTGCATAGTTCTGGGTCACGGCCCAGATATTCAGAATCAGCAGTTCAGGATCGATATCTTTAGAAATTTTGCCTTGTTCCTGCCAGTTTGAAATCACTTTGGCTTTACGCTTGACCAGTTTTTTCAATGGACCTTTTAAGATTTCTAAAATGTGCGGCGCACCCTGAATCACTTCCAGAGCGAACAGGCGTGAAGCTTTAGGCTGGGTACGCGATACTTCAATTTTTTGCATCAAATAATTGGTAATCGCTTCTTCAGGCTCAAGATCAGCTTCTAGCATTTGTAAAGGTGCCAGCCATTTTTGTAGAACGGTCGTTAAAACCTCTACATAGAGCGCCTCTTTATTTTCGTAATAATAGAAAATATTCGACTTATGCATTTCTGCAATTTGCGCGATCTCATCTAAACTCGCCCCATTAAAACCGTATAGGGAAAAAACATCGAGTGCAGCATTCAGCAGCTGGTTGCGTTTTTGAGTACTCTTTTTTTGTTCCATCAGCAAATATTAAAAACAATTAAAAAGGGAATTTTTAATTGTACGTCAAATCATCAGATTTGTGCATCAAGTCAGGTGCTAATTTTATGAATAATGATGATTTATTCTTTAGATTAAAGATATAATTAGTATCGGTTTAAGGCGCAGGAATTAAAAACCAAGCTTTTGAAAAGGTTGATGATTTTTTAAGTAGTAATTATTACCTTGAAGCATCATAAAGTTAAAATAAAATTAATGAATGAAGTTGAAATTTTGCCAATTGCTGAATAAATAATCAGTGAGACAGATATTCTCTTGATTCGAAATAAGGAATCCAGAATAAACAGTTATTCCAGATTCCCTCACATTTTAGGTTGCCAGAACGGCATTCAGAACCTGCTGTTCAAGTTCGGCGAATTTCACATTCTTTTGTCGTGGACGTGGAAGATCAACTTTGAACTCTTTGGCAATATGGCCTTTATCCAGCAGGATAATCCGGTCTGCCAGTTGTACGGCTTCACTCACGTCATGGGTGACCAGAATCGCGGTAAAGCCCTGTTCAGTCCATAATTTTTCAATCAGATTCTGCATATCCAGACGGGTCAGGGCATCCAGCGCACCAAGTGGTTCATCTAGTAATAAAATACGCGGCTTATGTGACAAGGCACGTGCAAGAGCTGTACGCTGACGCTGACCACCAGACAGTTGTGAAGGCCAAAGCCCGGCTTTTTCTTTTAAGCCGACTTTCTCCAGCATTTGTGAAGCATTGTCATGCTGGTCTTTGGGTAAGCCGAGTTGCACGTTCTGTTCGATACTGCGCCATGGCAATAAACGCGGATCCTGGAACATCACGCGGATATCATCAGCGGTGATGCCTTCACGGATATGACGTGCGGACTTGAATTTAATTTCGCCATAGCTCTGTTTTTCTAAATCTGCAATCAGACGGAGCAGGGTACTTTTACCACAACCACTACGGCCAACAATCGCCAGAAATTCACCCGGCTGAATATGCAGGTCCAGATCTTCCAGTACCTTCACCGAACCATAGAACTTGTGCAGCTGTTCAATAATGATTTCGGCACCCGCAACGGCATTGGGATTGATGTCGGTTGCAGCAGGCTCCTGCACTGCAGTCGGATCATTGGCAAGACGCCCTAAGCTGAGATCAGTCATCACATGCTCCTCAATATTTTTTCAATTATTTTTGATAGCCAGCATGCCAGCGCAGCAGGAATCGTTCTAAGGCCACGGCTAGGACATCTGCCAGTTTACCGAGCAGGGCATACAGTAAAATACCCACCAGTACGACATCAGTTTGCAGGAATTCACGCGCGTTCATGGTCATATAACCGATACCGGACTGGGCAGAAATCGTTTCCGCCACAATCAGCAGTACCCAGACCAGACCAAGTGAAAAACGTAGGCCGACCAGAATTGAAGGCATTGCCCCTGGCAGGATGATTTCTTTATAAAGCTGCCAGCGAGTCAGGCCATAGCTTTTACCCATTTCAATCAGCTGGGGATCGACTGAACGAATCCCATGATAGGTATTGATGTAGATTGGGAAAAACACACCAATCGCGACCAGGAATAGCTTGGCTGATTCATCAATCCCAAACCATAAGATGACTAGGGGAATGAGTGCCAGTGCAGGAATATTGCGGATCATCTGCAAGGTGGTGTCGAGCAGGGTAGAGGCAGTTTTGGATGAACCATTTAACAGACCCAGCAATAGACCCAAACCACCACCTACCAATAATCCGCTGATGGCACGTCCTGCACTGACTTGCACATGCGTCCACAGTTCACCGCTGAGCAATAAATTCCAGAAGGCTAAAACCACGGCACTCGGTGCAGGCAGAATCCGGCTTTCCAGCAGGCCTGTGCTAGAGGCAATTTGCCAAACTGCAATCAAAAAAATTGGAACCAGCCAGGGCAGCAAACGCTGCCCAAGCTGTGTTCCACGTGAAACCTTCTTTTCTGCGAGGGTTTCAACTGAAACGACTTTCGACATTAAGCTGGCTCCTGAACACTCTCAGCCTTCTTGTTCTCATCTGGAGTATAGTTATTTGCCACAATCTCACCGAATGGACCAGTCAGGTTTGGCTGAGCCAGTTTTTGTTGAGTTTCCAATGGAAGTAATGGGAATACCAGTTCCGCAAAACGGATCGATTCTTCCAGATGTGGGTAGCCTGAGAAAATGAAGGTATCGATACCTAGATCAGCATACTCCTGAATACGTGCTGCGACAGTTTCCGGGTCACCTACAAGCGCTGTACCTGCACCGCCACGTACCAGACCTACACCTGCCCACAGGTTTGGAGACACTTCGAGTTTGCTGCGGTCGCCATTGTGCAGCTCAGCCATACGACGTTGGCCGACAGAGTCCATTTGCTTGAATTTGGCTTGTGCAGCAGCAATGGTGGCATCATTCACATACTGGATGAGCTCGTCTGCTGCTCTCCATGCTTCTTCATTGGTTTCACGCACGATCACATGTAGACGGATACCGTAGCTCAGCTTGCGACCTTTCGCTTCGGCTTTGGCGCGGACATTTTCAATTTTTTCTTTCACTGCTGCAGGTGGCTCACCCCAAGTCAGGTAAGTGTCAACCTGATCAGTGGCCAGTTCAACGGCTGCATCTGAAGAACCACCGAACCAGAGTGGTGGATATGGTTTTTGAATTGGTGGATAAAGCAGTTTGGCATCGTCCACACTTAAGCGTTCACCATGGAAAGTGAAGCTTTCGCCGGTATGTGAACGGGTCAGGATTTCACGCCAGATGGTGGTGTATTCAGCTGCAGTCTTGTAGCGTGTTGCATGATCTTCATAAACGCCGTCGCCTTTTAGCTCTTGCTCATCACCACCCGTCACCAGGTTCAGCAATACACGGCCACCAGACAGACGGTCAAAGGTTGCAGCCATACGTGCAGTCAGGGCAGGCGTAGTAACACCTGGACGCAGCGCGACGAGGAATTTCAGTTTTTTAGTGGCATCAATCAGGCTGGCTGCAGTTAACCATGGATCTTCACATGAACGGCCAGTCGGGATTAATACACCTTCATAACCAAGATTATCGACCGCAACCGCAATCTGCTTCATGTAGGCATGATCAACCTGGCGTGCACCTTTGCTGGTACCTAAGTAGCGGCTGTCGCCATGTGTCGGGATAAACCAGAAAATTTTCATGTCTTTGATCCTTAGATTATTTGCCTGCCCAAACGGCTTGCTGAATATTGATAGATTTCGGAATGATCTTGAGTTCGCTGAAATGGTTTGCGAGTTCCTGCTGATCGGCAATCACTTTCTTGGTGAGCGGTGCCGCACCAGACGGATTCGGACGACGCTGGATAAAGGTCTGGCTGACAATCGGTTTTAGACCGGTACTTTGTGCAAAGATGCTTGCAGTTTCAGCCTTATGGCTTTGTACCCATTTATCTGCAACATTGACCTGCTTGATAATGCCTTTTAAGGCTTGCGGGTGATTTTTGATCAAATTTTCTGAAGCGAGGTAAAAGATGTAATTGGGACTTAAGCCCTTGCCTGAAGATAAAACTCTGGCTTTATCTTCTACTTGAGCCGCAGCATAGTACGGATCCCAAATCGCCCAGGCATCAATCGCCCCTTTTTGGAAAGCTGCACGCGCATCAGCAGGGCTTAGCCAGACCGGCTGGATATCGGTCCATTGCAGACCCGCTTTGCGTACTGCCTGTACCAGTAAATAATGTGAGCTTGAACCGCGGTGCACGCCAACACGTTTACCTTTGAGCTGGCTCAGCTTGGTAATTTTGGAATTGTGCTGGACCAGAATGGCAGAAGATAAAGGTTTTGCAGTTTCATAAGCAAAATAGTGCAATGGCTTATTGCCTGCCTGAGCGTAGACAGGAGGTGTATCTCCAGTTGCACCTACATCAATAGAACCTACCGCCAGTGCTTCTAGAATTTGTGGTCCGCCTGGAAATTCGTTCCAGCTGATTTTTGCATTTGGAAATTCCTTTTCAAACAGCTTTTGCTGCTGTGCAATCACCAGGTTCACAGAAGCTTTTTGATAACCCACACGCAGCTGTTTAACTGAAGGATCCACTGCCCAAGCGGCACTTGAACCCAACATCGCGCAAGCAACTAATGCAGCGTTCATCCCATGACTGGAGGTCTTGAACCATGTGATTGCTTTGTTGTGTAGCTGATGTTGAGTCATGATTAAATCCCCTAAATTGTTCTTTGGTTTACTTCGCGATAATTGCAGATTGAATATTCAGTTTGGCTGGAATCAGTTGCTGGCCATAGAAGGCATCAGCCACCTGTTGTTGTTTTTGTGCCACTTCGGGAGTGAGTGGTTTTACCCCAAAGCCCATGCGTGAAATAGATGTTTTCAATACATCAAAGGCCAGGCCTGTCGGTTTTTCCAGAAGTTTGGCTGCTTCATCCTGATGAGCAGAAACCCACTCAGTGGTCAGGTTGAGTTCATTCACGACAGCTTCAATAATCTGTGGGTTGGCTTCAGCAAACTTGCGATCTGCCAGATAGAACTGATGATTACTGACGATGTTCTCACCCGTGGCGATGACACGGGCACCAATCTGATGTTCTGCTGCAGCGAAGAACGGATCCCAGATCATCCAGGCATCGACAGCACCGCGTTCGAAAGCGGCACGGGCATCAGAAGGTGGCAGGTAAACCACTTCGATATCGCTGAGTTTCAGATTATTGGCTTCAAGGACTTTGAGTAGTAAGTAATGAACATTTGAGCCTTTATTTAAGGCAACACGTTTGCCTTTCAGATCCTGTACGGATTGAATCTTCGAATCTTTTTGTACGATTAGCGCTTCAGCTTTCGGGGCTTCAGGCTGATTGGCCACATAGACCAGATTTGAGTTCGCTGCTTGAGCAAAAATCGGTGGCGCTTCACCGGCTTCACCAAAAGATACGCTGCCGACATTCAAGCCTTCAAGCAACTGAGGACCAGCCGGGAATTCAACCCATTTCACATTCACGCCTTGTTCTTTTAATGACGTTTCTAAGGTGCCACGTTCTTTTAAAATCGGCAGTACACCATATTTCTGGAAACCAATATTCAGGGTCACGGCTTCCTGTTTTTTGTCACAGCCAGAAAGTATCATCACGCCAGCCACCGCAGCACTGAGAACCGCAGTTTTTGTGAATAGTTGAATGTGTGATTGGCGCATGAATCAGAACTCCTGAAAATTTAGAAATGTGAAATGAAGAACTTAGGCATACGCTAAAGCTTTTTACTTTTCTAAAAAAATAACTATTCAGGAATTTCTAATGAATAAAAAAGATAAATAAAAAAGTGCAAAACTTATGCAGGAAAGTGATTTACATATTAATTTAGGAAGAAAGAATTATTTATATAAGACAATGAAATATAAAACTATTTATTCTAAATAAAGTGGCCAGATATGCTTATTAGAAAATCAGCAATAAGATTTTTATACTGAATGCAGGTTTTATGAATATCGTTATCTAAAATAAAAATATGAGAGCTAATAAAAAGTCACTTTAAAGTGACTTTTTACAGACAATTGAATTGCGCTGATAATTATAAAGAGCCTGTCGGGCATCGGGCAAATCATCTACTGATGCCGGTTCAAAACCCTGTTCCAGAAACCAGTGTGCAGTACGGGTCGTTAAAATAAACAGTTGCTGAATACCCAGACTTTTGGCCTTATCTTCCAGATAATGCAGGATCTGGCTACCGCGGTTGGATTGACGGTAACTTGGATCTACTGCAACGCAGGCGATTTCTGCAGAACGCAGTTCATTGCCCGTAGTCGGAATCGGATACAGGGCTGCACAGGCCAGAATCATGCCATCACGCTCAATTACGGCGAACTGGTCAATTTCATTTTCCAGACGCTCCCGCGAACGGTAAACCAGAATGCCTTCTTCTTCCATGGGGCGGAGCAAACGGATCAAGCCACCGACATCTTGAATTTCGGCCATACGCACTTCTTCATAATGCGCATCGGTGATCATGGTGCCGGAACCATCCCGGGTGAACAGTTCTTCCAGCAAGGCGCCGTCATAGGTATACGAAATCAGGTGAACGCGATTGACGCCATTTCGGGACGCTTCCTGAGCGGCCTTGAGCTGGAGCCGAATTTCAATATCCTGTTCATCAGAAAGAATATAGTCATCCAGTTGCTGTGGGGTTACTTCCCGTTTTAACTGACCCTTACTGTCGAGCAGACCATGCTGTCGACCCAAGATAATCAGTTTATCGGCTTTAAGACGAGTCGCAGTTTTGGTTGCGACTTCCTCAGCTAGAAGGTTAAAAACTTCACCTGTGGTTGAATAGCCGGTCGGACCGAGAATCACAATATTATGATTGTCCAGATGACGTTGAATCGCATCGGTATCAATGGCCCGAACTTCACCAGTTAACTGAAAATCGACCCCGTCACGGATGCCATAAGGTTTGGCTGTCACAAAATTTCCTGAAACGGCATCAATGCGCGCACCATACATAGGTGAGTTGGCCAGTCCCATCGACAGTAAGGCCTCAATCTGTAAACGGATCGATCCTACTGCATTCAGTACACAACTTAAGGATTCACGAGTCGTCACCCGACGCTGCTGGTGGAAAGGGGTCTCGAAGCCACTCGCAGCCAGATTCTGGTTAATCTGCGGACGCGCGCCGTGCACCAGAATCAGACGGATTCCTAAAGAATTGAGCAGGGCAATATCATGAATGATGTGCTGAAAGTTATCATGCGATACCGCTTCACCATCAAACATGATCACAAAGGTTTTATTGCGATGAGCATTGATATAAGGCGCAGAATGGCGAAACCAGTGCACGTATTGCAAGGTGTTGCTCGGTGAGGTTTCTGCTGCAGTCATAGCTGTGCCTATTTCAACATTTAAAGATCTAGCTTTGATTCTAATGAAAAAATACTGAAGTGGAAGTACAGATATAAAAAAACACCTGAAGCGAGCTTCAGGTGTCTGCTAGAAGGGCAGAAAAGGGAATGATTAGTTGATGATTCGAACAATCTTGTCGTTACGATCGTTGACTAGTACATAGTCACCATTGATTTTGTACCATTGCTGGTTTTTACCTGCTTTCGGCAAACGGCGTGCTTCATAGCCACTGACTTCAAAGCGACGGTTGTCATACTGGTTTGGCAGTTTTTGACCTACGCGCCAGTCACGGCTTGGGTTAACCCCACGGTTGTTATAACGACGGTCATCGCGGCGATCATCCCATTTTTTCGCATCTTTATGATCCCAGTGTGGTAATGGTTTATGCGGTGCATAACGTGGATCATGATGCTGCGGTGCTGCCATTGCAGAAGTAGCAACCAGCGCACTAAGAGATAAGGCAATTGTAGTTAAAACTTTTTTCATGGCTCTCACCTAAAAATCTGTACATGTTTTCGATGAGATTAAATTAGCGAATAAGTGGATAGAAAGCGTGAGACCAGTTTAGTGGAATTGTTAAATTCATGAAGAAATTTAGGAGATTAGCCACGATTAAAAGGAAAGCTCTAAAATAAGAAAAAGCCTAAAAAGGCTCATCCGAAAAATCAAAAAGCCCAAACGAGGTTGGGCTTTGCATCAGGTTCTGAATCAGTCTCCGATAATCCGGACAATACTGTTATTTTCAGAGTTCACCAGAATGTAGTCATTGTTGACTTTGTACCATTGCTGCTTGCGGTCTGGTTTAGGCAATTTATGATCCTTATACTCGACCTTGTAGCCATTACTGCGATAATGCTGCGGCATGACATAGCCAGGCTGCCAGCGTAACTGTTGCAGACGTTTAACGCCACGTTCTTCACGCATACGGCGTTTATCATATTCGTCTTGGTGATCGTCATGGAACTCACGCGATTTCTTGGCCTGATGATGGCCCGGACCTCGTTCCATACGCTGTTCATCATTGAAATGAGGGGCAGCGTTTGCAACATTTGCCAGCATGAATGCACTGCAGGACATCGCCAATGCTACCAGAACCTTTTTCATGTTGAACCCTCATTCAATTGTTCATTTTCTACAGTAACTAATGTACGGAAAAATTGCAGAGAAACTGTGAAGAACTGGCTGAAGTTTTATATCAATTACAGAGAAATTATGATTATGCCATGATTTTACATAAGCTTAGGATGCACTTCAGTCAGTTGACCAGTTATGCCCAGCCCCATTGGCATTTCAGCAAAACCGGGATCAAGATGCAAGCGCAATGTCCTGAATTGTGTATCAAAACCGTCTCAAATTAGTGGAAAAATATTCTTTTTAAGCACCAGATCTTGATTCGGTCATTGCAATTTTTCAATTCCACTGTTCCGTTAAACCCTGTAAGGACTGAATGGCTTCAGCCACAGACTCTGCCTCGACTGCATCTTCTAAAGCCAAAATCAGGGCAGTTGATAACTGCAAGTTTTCAATACGACGAATAGTTTCAGTTTTACGTTTTTGGTCTGCCATTTAATTTTCCTTCGCTTTGATTTAACTTGAAAAGCATTATAAAAATTTTATATTAATTTGAGAAACCGAATAATTTTATATTATTGATTCGTTAAAACGATTTATGTCTGTTTTTTAAAGAATTTAAGGATAAAAAAGAGCATCATCCGTAAATGTGCTCTTTCGGGATCTAATGAACGATCTTAATAGGCATAGTTCAGATCAGTATAGTCACTTAGGGATTTCTGTACATGTGCCTGAATAAAAGTACGCACATCTTCTGCTGTCATTGCTTTGCCCTGATTGCTGATCACATGTTCAATTTCAGGCTGACCTTCGATCTTGATGCGATAGACAAAGTGTTTCGCTACCTGATAACGATCGCCCAGCTTTTCGATACCCGTCACATAATGATAGGAATGTTCAAAATTCAGATCGGTATGGGAAAAGACAAACTGGTCAAACAGTTTCAGTTTTTGACCATTTTCGAGTGCCTGAATGTCATCGACAATGCTGGCATCAAACTTCATGCCGTATTTTTCAGAGATCGGCTGCTGATCGACCAGCAGAGAGACCATGCCATCTTCCAAAGTCGTCACGGTGATGTTGTTTAAGTCAGTCATGTTGCACTCAAATAAAAATCTGTTGGCGCTAGTATAGGGGAATTTGCAGCGAACTGAATAAAGACAGTATTGTAGAAATAAGAAAGGTCTGGCTGATTCAGTCTGAAATCTGGATGAATTGGGCAGAAGAATAAGCCAGCTTTCAAATGGGTCTTATCTTTATAGAGTTTAAAAAAAACAAAAAGCCAATGCGGACATTGGCTTTTAAATAGGTGTCAATTAAAGATTAGTCCTGCGCATCAATACTTTGACCGTTCATATGCAAGCTATCTTCACCCATCAGGTACAGATAGGCTGGCATGATGGAATCCGGTGTCGGTAAGGTTTTCGGATCTTCATTCGGATAAGCCTTGGCACGCATTGCCGTACGTGTAGCGCCTGGATTGATACAGTTAAAACGGATATTCGAATTGACCCGTTCTTTGGCAAATAACTGGCTCACTGCTTCAATGGCAATTTTTGAAACTGAATAAGCGCCCCAGCATTCCCGGGCTTCACGACCTACGCCGGAACTGGCAAAGACCACCGAAGCATGTTTGGATTTTTCCAGCAGAGGTAACAGGGCTTGGGTAATCACAAAAGGCGCACGAAGGTTAACTGCCATGACATCATCCCAGACATTGACCGGGTATTCCGCCAACGGCACTCGTTCGCCTAAAATACCGGCATTATGCAAAATCCCGTCCAGACGGCCAAACTGGCGATCGAGCGTGTCGAGCAATAACTCATAATCACGTTCAGAGGCGCTAGATAACTGTAATGGGAGAATGGCAGGTTGCGGCGCCCCCAAGCTTTCAATCTCGTCATAGATGACTTCAAGCTTGTTTAAGGTACGCCCATGCAGAACTACAGTCGCCCCATGCAGGGCATAGCTGATTGCTGCTGCACGACCAATGCCATCGCCCGCACCCGTGATCAGGATGATACGATCTTTTAACAGATCGGGGCGAGGTTGATATTCTGAATACTTCATTATCTACCTCCTCATTATTATTGTTAAGTGTCTTCAGTAGTTTCAGGAATCAAGACAGGACACTTGGCTCGCTCAAGACCAGTTTCTGAATGTGCTGGTGTAACTCATTCACTGTATTCACTATATAGTCGGCTTGCCAGGCTGTTAAGTCATCTTTGTATTGCAGTGGTAAATAACCGTATGCTGCCAGTATGGTATACATCTTGGCATTGCGGCCTGCATCAATATCACGTGGATGGTCCCCGACATAGATGCAGTCTTCTGCAGCCAGCTGTAACTGCTCGGCAGCCAGATACATTGGCTCCGGATCTGGCTTGGTTCGGGTCACATCTTCCGGACAGACCAGTACGGCACAGCGCTCGGTCAGGTTTAAAGCTTTGAGTAAGGCTTCGCTCAACCAGCGCGGTTTATTGGTCACGATTCCCCAAGGGATATCATTTTCCTCTAATTCTTCAAGTAGAGGATACATTCCGCTGAACAGGTCTGTATCCACAGCAATATCTGCCCCATACATATCCAGAAAACGCTGGCGATGATCCAGAAACACTGGATCTTCCAGTTGCAGTTCCGGATAGACCAATTTGACCATAGCACGTGCACCTTCTGAAACCTGGGTACGGATCAGATCAGCTTCCACCACGTCACGGCCGGCTTCACGGCACATATGCTGGATAATCCGGATAAAGTCAGCTGCGGTATCAATTAAAGTACCATCCAGGTCGAATAGAACCGCCTTCATTGGTCGGCCTCTTGCGTGCTTTCTTTAACGGTGTACACCATATAGTTTACATCGACATTCGGTGCCAGCCAGTAACGCTTGGTCAGCGGGTTATAATGCAGGCCAGTCATATCTTTCAGTTTTAAACCGGCATTACGGATGTCATGCGCCAGTTCAGACGGCTTGATGAATTTGCTGTAATCATGTGTACCTTTGGCCAGCATACGCAGGATATATTCTGCGCCAATGATCGCGAACAGATAAGATTTTGGATTACGGTTAATGGTCGAGAAGAAGACATGGCCACCAGGTTTGGCCAGTTTATAACAGGCCTGAATAATAGAGGCTGGATCAGGTACATGTTCCAGCATTTCCATACAGGTCACGACATCGTATTGACCGGCTTGTTCTTCTGCGAGTTGCTCTACTGGAATCTGACGGTATTCAATATTGCTGACACCTTCCTGCTCGGCATGGATGCGTGCCACATTCAGTGGCGCTTCGCCCATATCAATGCCCAGCACCTGAGCACCACGGCGCGCCATGCTTTCTGACAGGATTCCACCGCCACAGCCTACATCCAGCACTTTCTTGCCGCTCAAGCCACCGGCATGTTCATCAATCCAGTTGAGGCGCAGGGGATTGATCATATGCAATGGGCGGAACTCGGTATGCTGATCCCACCATATAGCTGCAAATGCTTCAAACTTGGCAATTTCTTGTGGATCAACATTCAATTGCGACATCGGTGTCACCTCAATCAGTCGTGATTATTTAAAATTTAAATTCGCCCAGAGGCGGTATAAACAGATTTAACTTTTTGTAAATCAGTACACTTGTTTAGTGTAGCGATTCTGGAAAAAAAAGCGATAAAAGCTGTAAAAAAGTTCACAGAATAAAAACGAAACCGGCATAATTACTTTATAGTGAAGCCATAAATTAGACATAATGATTTAGAGGACGATAATCCCAATGAAAAAATTTATTTTAGGCACTGTAGCCGCATCTGTTTTGGCATTTTCTGGCAGTGCAATGGCGGCCAACTTTGTAGCAGGTCAAGACTATCAAGTCCTGGCGAATCCAGTAAAAGTTGAAAAGCCGGGGAAAATTGAAGTCCGTGAATTCTTCTGGTATGGCTGTGGTCACTGCTATTCTCTTGAACCACACATGCAAAGCTGGTTAAAAAAATTACCTAAAGATGTACGTTTCGTACGTACTCCAGCGGCAATGAATCCGCTATGGGAACAGGCAGCTCGTGCGTATTATGTGTCTGAAGCTCTAGGTGTTCGTCAAAAAGCGCATTTGCAGCTATTTCATGATATCCATGCGAAGAAACAGCCAATTCTGGAGCAGGCTCAATTGGCCAAGTTCTATACCCGTTATGGTATTTCTGAAGCGAAATTTAATACCACTTATAAATCATTCCCGATTTCTTCAAAAATTGCACAGGCTAAAAATCTGGCTGCGACTTATCAGTTGAGCGGCGTACCAGCGGTAACCGTAAATGGTAAGTATGTGGTTCAGGGCGATGATGCTAAAGTGGTTCAAGTGGTAAATTATCTGGTTGAAAAAGAGCGTAAAGCTAAATAAAACCAGATCTGCATGAATCTAAAAACCCGCTGTTATATGCGGGTTTTTTATGTCAGGATAAATTGAATTGCGAAATAGATTTCACTCAGATGAGATCTCAGGCTTGAGATAAAATTCCACGAAATAACAGTTCTAACTGCTTTAGGCTTTGCGCTTTGAAGTCATTTATCCGAGTTTGTCGCAGTTCGGGATCAGGCTGTGCCTGAAGCTGAATCCAGCCCATAGCCCAGTTTAATGCGAGAGGAACCAGAATCTGTGCCAGTGCGGTTAATTCGGCTGGAGAAAGAGATTGCTGGGCAGCTGGAATCTGTTCCAAGGTATGCCTTAAATCTTGGGTCAGATAATGAATTTCCCGCTCAATCCCTTGTCTGAGAATGATAGAACCGCCCCAACGTTCGGCACTCACAAATGTCCAGGCTTCGGGATGTGCATCAACTGCCTGAAAAAACAGTTCGATTTTGGCTGAAAGCTCATCCAGAGAAAAATCTGCAGGTCCCAACTGATTCAGCACACCTTTGAGATGAATTGAAACCTGATCCAGAAGTTCCAGCCCCAACTGATCCATATTCTGAAAGTGTCGATAAAACGCAGCAGGCACCAGCCCGACTTCATGAGTGATTTCACGCAGGCTGATGCTGCTAAAGGCATGGCCACGGCTGCTCAATGCCAAGGTAGCATCGAGGAGGGCCTGGCGGCTTTGTTGCTTGCGTTCTTCACGTAAAGACATAGGGATTTTCCTTCGGCAGATTTGCAGTTTAGCAAAAAACATCTGTCCATCGCAGTAGCGCAGATGGACTGAAAAATCTATACAAGCAAGGCGTGTCCAGTGATTTTGTAAATGATCTGTCCTCTGTTCCAATCTTGGCGGAGGCTTCTGTTATACTGAGCCGCAATTATTTTTAGTCAACAGCAGGACCTATTATGCGTATCGACCAACGAGCATTAGATCAATTACGTGAAGTGAAAATTACCCGTAACTATACACGTTATGCGGAAGGTTCCGTATTGGTTGAATTTGGTCATACCAAAGTGCTGTGTACTGCCAGTGTGGACAGCTCTGTACCACGTTTCCTGAAAGGTCAGGGCCAAGGCTGGGTAACAGCAGAATACGGCATGCTGCCACGTTCAACACATACCCGTAGTGATCGTGAAGCTGCTCGCGGCAAACAAAGTGGCCGTACTCAGGAAATCCAGCGTCTGATCGGTCGTAGCCTACGTTCAATGGTCGACCTGAAAAAACTTGGTGAAAATACCATTACCATTGACTGTGACGTGATCCAGGCAGATGGTGGTACCCGTACTGCATCAATTACGGGTGCAGCCGTAGCATTGATTGATGCCATGAATGTATTGCTTGAGAAAAAGAAAATTAAACAGGACCCACTTAAAGGTCTGGTAGCAGCCATTTCTGTAGGTATTTTTAAAGATGAAGTCTTGCTGGATCTTTGCTATGAAGAAGATTCAAACTGTCAGACTGACTTGAATGTCGTGATGACTCAGGCAGGTGAATTTATTGAAATCCAAGGTACTGCTGAAGATAAGCCATTTACCCGTGAGCAATGCAATGACATGCTGGCCATGGCTGAAAAAGGGATTCAGGAACTGATCAAGAAACAGCAAGAAGCTTTGGGCTGGTAAGCCTTTCAAGCTGTAAAAAAACGCATCTTCGGATGCGTTTTTTATTATAGCTACACATTGCCTGACAAAAAATGAACAGGATCTGTCTACTGTGTAACCTCTGTTTTAAGCGATGATCTTTCAACCAAATCTCATTCAGAGGGGTATAACATGAAAATATGGTTAATGGCATTTTCAGTATTTGCTGTACTGGGTTTAACTGCCTGTGACTCGAATTCTCATGATGAAAACAGTGATGGTGCAAATATGGAACGAGGAAGTGATACCAATTAACAGAGTAGAGGCCATTCAACCTCTATGATTTATATCCTTGAGAATAAGAAAAAGGGTGCTGTGGCACCCTTTTTTAATAATAAGACTTTAACCATTAAAACGCATCGACAGGTCAATGGCTTTGACATCTTTGGTCAGTACGCCCATCGAAATATAATCTACGCCTGTACTCGCCACTTCACGTAAGTTATCAATGGTGATATTGCCTGAAGCTTCCAGTTTACAGCGACCAGCCACATGTTTAACGGCATCAATCATTTGCTGCTGACTGAAATTATCCAGCATCACGATATCAGCCTCGGCTTCTAGGGCCTGATTCAGTTCATCCCAGGTTTCAACTTCCACTTCAACTGGTTTACCCGGTGCAATCTGGTGGGCCATGGCAATCGCCTGGCGAATGCCGCCGGCTGCCATAATATGATTTTCCTTAATCAAAAAGGCATCGAATAGGCCCAGACGGTGATTCTGACCACCACCGACAGCAACAGCATATTTTTGGGCAATACGTAAGCCTGGCAGCGTTTTACGGGTATCTAAGAGCTTGGTATGCAGACCGTCCAACTCTTTGACATAGGTTGCTGTTTTGGTCGCAACTGCAGACAGCGTCTGTACAAAGTTCAGGGCAGGGCGTTCTACAGTCAGTAGGCTACGTGCAGAACCGGCCAATTTTAGAAAAGCTTCATTGGCAGCGACATGATCGCCGTCATTTTTTAGCCAGATCACTTCTACACTCGGATCATAGGCCTGAATCAGGGCATTGACCCAAGGCTGACCAGCAAGAACCATTGCTTCACGGCTAATAATCGTGGCAGTCGCCTGTTCATCTTCAGGAGTCAGCAGGGCAGTAATGTCCCCATCACCAATATCTTCGGAGAGTGCTTGTTGAATATTGATCTGAATCGACTGTTCTAGCAAAGCCTGAGATATGCTCATGAGTATTTCCGTATCTTTTTTAGCCGTGAAAAATTGTGCGTTATCTTAACACCGTTACATTAAAATGAGCGATTTTTCATACAGCCTGCCGGGATGAATTGAGATTTGCCTATGAAAGTTTTAGCATTAAGCCGGCTGCAATCCTGATATTGCAGATTTTATTTTTGTACAGGACAGTTTTATGCAACAGGCAGCTGAGTTTCAAATCCGGGACGGGCAATTGCTCGGGGCGCGCCAGATCCCTTCTCCAAATTTTAATCAGCGGCCTGAACATACCGACATCCAGTTACTGGTGATCCATAACATTAGTCTGCCGCCGTCACAGTTTGGTGGTGGCTATATTGAACAGTTTTTTCAGAATCAGCTGGACTGGTCAGTGCATCCGTATTTTCAGACTATTGAAGGCATGCAGGTGTCTGCACATCTGCTGATTTTGCGTTCTGGTGAAGTGCTGCAGTTTGTGAATTTTAATGACCGGGCCTGGCATGCCGGTCGTTCCAGCTATCTGGCCAAAAAAGAATGTAATGATTATTCCATCGGGATTGAACTGGAAGGCAGTGATGACCTGCCGTTTGAACAGGCACAATATGATGCCTTGGTCAAAGTCACCGCCTGTTTACAAGACTATTATCCAAAAATGCAGCAGCATATTGCCGGACATTCAGATATTGCACCGGGACGTAAAACCGATCCGGGACCATATTTTGACTGGTGTGCTTTTCGTGCCCAGTTACAACATTATAAGAACCCATGACCCTTCAGGAAGTCATGTGATTAAGCAATGAACTTCTTTTGCAAGTTTCATTACAATAGGCCCAAATTAATTATTAGGTGAATAGGATGGCGCTTTGGCGTTCGACCGTAATTGTCAGTGCGATGACCATGTTGTCGCGGGTTCTGGGATTGGTCCGGGATGTGGTTTTACTGAATGTATTCGGTGCCGGTAAAGATTTCGATACCTTCGTGGTGGCATTTCGTATTCCAAACTTTTTCAGACGACTGTTTGCAGAAGGGGCATTCTCCCAAGCCTTTATTCCGGTACTGACTGAATATAAGACCAGTCGCACCCATGCAGAAGTGCAGATCCTGATCAGCCGGGTATTTGGCTGTCTGGCTACCTTCATGACCACCCTGACCATGATTGCCATCATTGCCGCACCGGTGATCATGTATATCTATGCGCCAGGGTTTCATGGCGATGAAGCAAAGTTTGCGCTGGCCACAGACATGTTCCGTCTGACCATTCCATACCTACTATTTATGTCACTGACGGCTTTTGCCAGCAGTATTCTGAACAGTTATGGCTCTTTCAGTACGCCAGCCTTTGCTCCGGTTTTATTGAATATTGCCATGATTGCCGGTGCGCTCTGGCTCACGCCTTTTATGGCAGAGCCGATTATGGCGCTAGGTTGGGCCGTCGTCATTGCCGGGATTTTGCAGCTGGCAATCCAGATTCCAGAGTTATGGCGTAAAAACCTGCTGATTCCACCGAAAGTGGACTTCAAGCATGAAGGGGTGGATCGCATCATGAAACTGATGCTACCCGCTTTATTTGGTGTATCCGTCACCCAGATCAACCTGTTACTGAATACGGTTTGGGCCTCTTTCATGCAGGACGGTTCAGTGTCGTGGCTGTATAGTGCTGAACGGATGACCGAGTTACCATTGGGTCTGATTGGTGTGGCAATCGGTACCGTGATTCTGCCGTCTTTATCCACACAGCATACGGAAAAGAATCCGGAAAAATTCCGCGACATGATGGATTGGGCAGCGAAAGTCATTGTGCTGGTGGGTCTACCAGCCAGTATTGCCTTGTTCATGCTGTCAACACCGATTATTCAGGCATTGTTTGAACGTGGACAGTTTACCTTTGAAGATACCCAGATGACTGCCTTGGCACTGCAATGTATGAGTGGTGGTGTGATTGCCTTTATGCTGATTAAAGTCTTTGCTCCCGGCTTCTATGCCCAGCAGGATACTCGTACACCGGTACGCGTCGGTTTAATGGCGGTAGCAGCCAATGCGATTCTGAATGTGATCTTTATTGGTTTCTTTAAGCTGATTCATTGGGAAGCGGAGCATATGGCACTGGCACTGGCTTCGACCGGTTCAGCCATGGTCAATGCGGGTCTGCTGTATTTTTATCTGCATCAACGCAATATTTTCCGTTTTGGGGCACACTGGAAAAAAATCTTTATGCAATTCATGTTTGCCAATGTGGTGATGATTGCAGCCTTGGCCTATGCACTGAGCTGGTACAATGGTGATGTATCACAGTGGATGCGTGTACTGGAAGTGCTGATTTTATGTGTGGTAGGAGTCGTGGCGTATTTGGCCGCATTGGTCGCTGCTGGTTTCAGACCACGCCATATCAAACCGTAATTCATTTTGGGCGCATAAAAAAACAAGAGCCAAATGGCTCTTGTTTTTTCTGTAGGAAACTTTTCCTTAAGCAGAACTCAGTCGCTAGACCTTGCCGCGAGAAAGGAAACCAACAATGGCAAGAATAACGGCAATCACCAATAAGATAATTGCGAAATCCTTAGATAAGCCTGCTACTCCACCGAAACCAAGTAGACTGGCAATCAAGGCAATCACAGCAAAAATAATAGCCCAGCGAAACATATCAATTCTCCATGTGTTTTTATTCTCAAATCCAGTATAGGAATATTCGATTTTGGGCACTGTTAGTGTTTTGTTGATGTACTGTCTCTGATTTAACAATAGTTTACGTGATATTAATAAGATTCACGTCCCTACATTTCCTTTGTTGAGACTTGGTATAATAAGCTGATTTTTACCATAGCCGTTTTGATTATGTCTGATGCCTTACGTCCATACTTCTGGAAAAAATATAGTCTCACTGAGCTGACGCCAGAAGAATGGGAAGCGCTTTGTGACGGTTGTGGGCTTTGCTGCCTGATCAAGCTGGAAGATGAAGACACCCACGAAGTCGCCTATACCAAAGTAGCTTGCAAATTACTGGACTGCAAAACTGCCCGCTGTTCGGATTATCCGAACCGGCTGCAATATGTGCCGGATTGTATCCAGCTGACACCTGAGAAACTGGACACTATTCACTGGTTACCCTCAAGCTGTGCTTATCGCCGAGTTGCTGAAGGGAAAAGCCTGCCATCCTGGCATTATCTGAAGACGGGTTCACGACAAAGCGTGATTCAGGCCAAAAAATCCGCTGCTGGTCGCTGCTTAAGTGAAGTCGATATTGATGAAGATGAAATTGATGAATATATCGTGCGCTGGGTGCGCTAATGATTAGCGCAATCCAACCCCGTCAAATGATTAAATAAAAAAATTAAGCTGCCTGTTGTAGCAGTTGCTGTGCTGAAGACCCGGACATAGGACGATAAAAATAAAAACCTTGTCCGATCTGGCAATCACAATTGATCAACGTGTCCAGTTGTTCAGTATTTTCAATACCCTCGACCAATACATCCAGAGAAATACTGGAACCAATCTGGGTAATGGCTTTGACAATGGCCAGCGCAGACGGATCATTATTCATGCGTTCTACAAAATTACGATCAATCTTGATGCAGTCGACTGGATATTCCTGCAAACGGGTCAGGGAAGAATGACCGGTACCGAAGTCATCCAGAGAAATATGAATTCCATGTTTTTTCAGCAGGTTTAGTGCCCGGATCACATAATTGGCTCCGCCTTCGGATAAGCTCTGCTCGGTAATTTCCAGTTCAACCTTATGTGCAGGAATATCGAATCGGGATAGACGAGCCAGGAATTTCTCAGCATAGTCATCGCGCAGGAATTCAACTGGAGCTGCATTGATTGAAATCGGCAGTATATCCAGACCTTCGGCCTGCCAGCGGCTCATATCCTCAAAGACTTTCAGCTGCATAGTTTCACTGATGCGTGAAGCCAGGTCATAGTCCTGGAAAGCTGAAAAAATATGAGACGGTAACTGGATCTGATGCTGCTGATCCTGCCAACGCAATAAGGCCTCAAAACCAATCACCTCACCATCGGAGAAACGGACCTTAGGCTGATAATAAGGAATGATCTGATCCGCATGAATAATCTTGCGTGCCAGCGTCAGTTGTTTGGTCATGTTTTCCAGTGATCGGAACATCTCCTGATTAAACATGCGAATCCCACCACGACCACTATTTTTCAGATCATTCAAGGCAATATCGGCACATTTCAGCAGGTTAGAGCTATTCTGGGCATCACGCGGATAAACGGTACAACCAATACTCATACCGATACTCATGCGATGGCCGACATAACTCACAGGTTGTTCCAGCTGGGCATAGGCCAGTTGTGCAGTATTAATCAGCTGGGCTTCGTTTTCCAGGTTTTTGACTAAAATAGCAAATTCATCGCCACCGAGACGGGCAACGACTATATTGTTGGAGCCAAAACAGGCCTGAAAACGCTTGCCCAAGACATGCAGCAAATGGTCCCCGGCAATATGACTCAAAGTGTCATTGATATGCCGGAAATAGTCTAAGTCGATCAGGAGCAGGCCAACCATTATTTGCTGTTGCTTGGCTTTTAGCAGTACCTGTTTAAAGGTCTTATAAAAGGCATTGCGGTTATACAGTCCGGTCAGCTCATCACGCTGAATTACGGCTTTTAAACGGCTTTCAGCTATTTTTTGCTGACTGACATTGCGTGAAACACACAGGATATTTTGGGGAATATTATTTTCGTCCAACACTGGAGTCAGTAAATGATCCCAGTATTGTGGGTCCTCACTCTCCGTCTGGGCTTTTTCTACAAAACGGCTATTTAAACCTTGAGCAGCCTGTTTTAAAGCGCGTTGTCCGGTTTTTTTAACTTCAGCGGGTAACAGGCTTAACCATGAATGCGGGGCAGGCTGCTGTTCAGGATCAATCCCTAACTTATGACAGGCTGACTGATTGATATGACGGATTTCGCCTTGTGGAGACATCACTTTAATACAATCGACACTGGCATCCAGCATGTTTTTCTGAGTAGAAATCACCTGAGACAGTTGCTGCTGAATCTCAAAATATTCATGGATATCGGTCAGTGATACCGACCATTGCAGCAGATGTTCTGCTGTATGCTGAAACTTAATAGCCAAGGCACACATGCGGTAGCTGGAATCAGCCGATTTAATCCGGCACTGGGTATTAAAGCCTTGTTGCTGATTCAGGGCAGCATGCCATTGCTCAGAAAACGTTGGCTGATCATCTGGATGAATCAGGCTTTGCCATTCTTTAGGACCATATTCACTTAAATTGGTACCTAAATAATCCGAAAGTGCCTGATTAAAATATTCAATATTATCCTTGCCCAGCACCCAAAGCGGATGCGGCACATCATTGATCAGATCTTGTAATAATCTGGATTTTGCCTGTTGTTCATTAGAAGATTGTATCGAGGTTGAAATAAGCGAATCAGCGCATTCCGCAGTTGTTCGTCTAGATTTATTATGCTTCATGCATCCCCACCGATACCACCCAAAGAGCATCCAATCAGTTGCTCAAGTCCATTCTAATTAATATGAGATAATGTGAAATTTACAAGGTTATTAACCTGTAATTAATCATGTTCTATTTATCTACTTTTCATAAGATTAATCCATTCATTGTAAAAAAAATAGAGATTTCTTACATAAATTAAATTTTTCTCATAAATGTTTGAAATATTGGAATCAAAACTACCAGTGTTAGAATGAAAGCAGAATTTAATTTGAGCCAATAATAAGATGTCAGACAGTCATATCCCGCTTCCAGAACGCTTGCGGCCTCGCGACCTTGCAGAAATTATCGGGCAGGATCACTTGCTTGGAGAGAATGCACCTCTACGTCAAATGATTGACCAGGGGCACTTACCATCGATTATCTTTTGGGGGCCACCTGGGGTAGGTAAAACCACGATTGCCCTGCTACTTGCCCAAGCAGTGGACCGGCCATTTATCAGTTTATCTGCACTCAATACTGGCGTGAAGGAATTGCGTGAAGTCATTGCAGAAAGTGGTGATCTGCTGACGCCCGTGGTGTTTATTGACGAGATTCACCGCTTTAATAAATCCCAGCAGGATGCACTGCTGAATGCCGTCGAAAAAGGCAAAATTACCTTGATTGGTGCGACGACGGAAAATCCATCTTTTGAAGTCAATAGTGCCTTGCTGTCACGTTGTCAGGTCTATACCTTAAATGCGCTGAGTGATGAAGCGATTCAGACTTTACTGACTCAGGCGATTCAGACTGACAAATTTCTGCAGGAACGCTATATCCAGATTGAAGAATTTGACGCCTTATTGCAGTTTGCCGCTGGGGATGCGCGTAAGGCCCTCAATTTGCTGGATCTGATTGCCAGTACCTTTGAGGCTGACCAGGAAAATATCATTACCAATGCGATTGTGGTCAAAGTCGCACAGCAGAATATTGCCCGTTATGACAAGTCTGGTGAGCAGCACTATGATCTGGTTTCGGCCTTCATCAAGTCGATTCGTGGCAGTGATCCGGATGCCGCTTTATACTGGATGGCACGCATGCTCAAAGGTGGTGAAGATCCGGTCTTTATTGCCCGTCGTATGCTGATTGCGGCATCAGAAGATATTGGCAATTCCAATCCAAATGCCTTGTTGCTGGCGGGTGAATGCTTCCGCTCAGTTCAAGCGATTGGTATGCCGGAATGCCGGATTATTCTGGGACAATGTGCGGTTTATCTGGCAACCAGTGCCAAAAGTAACAGTACCTATCTCGCGATTAATAAGGCGATGGATCTGGCTGAAAAAACGGCCAATTTGCCAGTGCCTTTACATTTGCGTAATGCACCGACCAAAATGATGAAAGAGCAAGGTTATGGAGTAAATTATCTGTATCCGCACAACTATCCGGAACATTTTGTCCTGCAAGATTACCTGCCGCCTGAGCTGAAAGGCACCAAGCTGTACGAATCGGCACGTAATAAGCGTGAAGTAGAAGGCGAACGTCTGCAACAACGTCGCTGGCAGCAGGAACAACAGCAGCAATAAGCAAAAAAAAGCCCAATTCAAGGAGAATTGGGCTGAAATAGGATGTCTTGGGGGAGATACATCCTAGAGGGTAAGGGTATAAATCTGGTCAGCAACATCAGATGGATTGCATCTGCTGAGGATGTTGCCGGAATGCAGTAATATTAAGACATGCATTGAATAATGTAAAAACGATCATTTTTATTAATAAAATTCATTTTTTCGATCATAAGATTAGACAATAAAAAACCGGGTTATTAACCCGGTTCTTTGAAGCATTACTAGTGTTTAGATATCTTCAAGATTGATACCTAAACGTGCTGCAACTTCTTCGTACGCTTCAACCACGCCGCCTAGGCCTTGACGGAAACGGTCTTTATCCAGTTTTTTCTTGGTGTCTTTATCCCATAGACGGCAGCCGTCTGGAGAGAATTCGTCACCCAGTACGATACGGTCGTGGAACACACCAAATTCAAGTTTAAAGTCAACCAGAAGCATATTACCCGCTTCGAATAATGCTTTAAGCACATCGTTCACTTGGTAAGTCAGTTCTTTCATTTTTGCCAGTTGTTCAGCAGTCGCCCAACCTAAAGCAATCGCTTGAGATTCGTTCACCATTGGATCGCCTAGCGCGTCATCCTTGAAGAACAATTCGAATGTAGGAGGAGTTAACTCTTTACCTTCTTCTACACCCAGACGACGGCATAAAGAACCCGCAGCATAGTTACGTACTACACATTCTACTGGAATCATTTTAAGTTTTTTCACCAGCACTTCAGTCGGTGTCAGCAGTTTCTCAAAATGAGTTTCAATACCAGCAGCAGCCAGCTTTTCCATGATGAAGGCGTTAAAACGGTTATTCACCTTACCTTTACGATCCAGTTGTTCGATTTTTTCGCCATTGAATGCGGACGCATCGTCACGAAAAACTAAAATCAGGTGGTCTTCACTGTCCGTGGTATAGACAGATTTCGCTTTACCAGTATAGAGCAAGGTTTGTTTTAACATGAGGGAACCTTCTACAAAAAAAAATGCCTAGAAAATGTCTAGGCTGGCCAATTTTGGTAAATCTGGTTTAACAGTTCTGCTGCTTTTTCGCGGTCGGCAAAACTGTTATCGGGATTAAACACAGCCAGGGTGTTACTCGAACCTGCGGGAGAGAGTCTTAAAACATAGGTTTGCTGATCGACCTGAATCGCTACTTCATAACGATCTTTATTTTGACCAACGATAGAATGGTTAAGGCTGCTAAGCGTGGCAAGAGTGTATTGCCATATTGTAGCAGCATTTCCATCAATTTTGAGCAGTGGATTTTGATTTCCGTCAGTGACTAATTGCGGCTTTTCTGAAAAATTTTCTTGAGTTTCATCTGCTTGAGTTGAATTTACTGGCTGTGCAGTAGGGCGTGGCATCGCAAAGCGGTTACCACGCTGATTTTCAAGTTTTGGTGCATTTTCCAGGGCAAGCGGATCCACTGTCGGAGCAGGGTACAAAGGCGTTGCAGGACGAACCATTGACCCTTCAGGATATTGCAATGGTTGCAGCGTGGTTGTTTCTTTATAATCCAAGGTACCGTTTTTAAAGGCCATTGAACTACAACCTGCTAAACTGAATACTGAAAGTGCCAGGGTAAGTCCTAAACGTAATTGCATAATCGTTGCTCTTTATTTAATGACGCTCGCTTCTACAAGTGCCTCATGAAGCGGAGCGCGATATTGTTCTGCAAGTGGTGTTAATGGAAGGCGAATACCTGTACCAATTAAGCCCATATCATGGAGAGCCCATTTCACAGGAATTGGGTTTGATTCGCAAAATAGAATATTGTGTAAATTTGCAACCTGAGCATTGAGCTCTTCAGCACGTGCAGCATCGCCTGCAATGGCTGCAGCACATACTTCACTCATGACTTTTGGTGCAACGTTAGCAGTCACAGAGATATTACCTTTGGCACCATGACCCATTAACTCATAGGCAGTTGCATCATCACCTGAGTAAACAGTCATGTTTTTGCCTGCCAGACCTTCAATCAGGGCAGCACCACGGGCTACATCACCTGTTGCATCTTTAATGCCCACGATCTGTGGGATATCTGCCAGACGGATCACGGTTTCGTTGGCCATGTCTACGCCAGTACGGCCTGGAACGTTATAAAGAATCTGAGGTAGGTCAACCGCTTCAGCAATCGCTTTATAATGCTGGTATAGGCCTTCCTGAGTCGGTTTATTGTAGTAAGGAGTAACCAGCAGGGCAGCATCAGCGCCAAGTTCTTTGACTTCCTGAGTCAGCTCGATTGCTTCACGAGTCGAGTTTGCGCCTGTACCGGCAATGATAGGAATACGTTTGTTGGCAACACGAATGATTTCTTTGATCACTTGGGTGTGCTCGCTCATGCTGAGCGTTGATGCTTCACCAGTGGTACCAACCGCGACAATGCTGTTGGTGCCTTCTGTAATATGCCACTCAACCAGCTTCTCGAGACCCTTCCAATCTACGCTGCCATCTTCAAACATGGGGGTGACGATTGCGACAATGGAACCCTGAATGGTCTGTGCTTGCTGAGTCATTTTAAAAAACTATCCTATTTGTCCATCCGAAGAGAATGAGAAAACATATTTGGGATGGGTTTGTATTTTGATTTGTAGCAAATTCAATAGATTTGCACTGAATTGAATATTGCTTATGCAAATTATGACTGATCAAACGCATAAGAACAATATGCTTTAGTAAAAGCCACTGAATTCTTTATACAAAGCCCCCAGGCAACAATCAAGTTTTAATCGTTATAATTTTTTGCTGTCCAAATCATCCTTTATCCTCCAGCAGTATGAAAGCTAATAAATTCATTTTTTCAGGAAAAATTACAAAGAATAAGTCACTTAAGTGAATTAAATAGATTTGGAAAACATGTTTTTATGGCGTTTTATGGGAGTATTAATATTTATATTCGATGAATTAAGAGCTAAAATATATCGAATAATAAACCTTATTTATGATGAATAAAAAGCAAAAATGCCTGAACTAATCTTTTTTTCGTATTAGTGATCGGCCCCGAATTTTTCTCACTGTTGAATTTCCGGGTTTGATGTATAAGTCTAAATCCAAAAATACTGGGATTTTGATACTTCTCATTAATTGCTTTTTTGACTTTATCGAACAGCATCTTAAGATCATCAATTTTCTGGATTTTTCAGTATATCCGAGCAAATTGTTCAACTTGTTGGTAGTTAATTCTATTTGAGCGCTCATAGATGATGGCCTCTCTTTTGAACGCTGATTGAACAAGGATATTCCAATGGAAAAATCAGACAATAAGCACGCGATCATCACAGTAGGGATCTGCTTTCTGATCGCTGTGATTGAAGGCCTGGATATTCAGGCTGCCGGGATTGCCGCTGCTGGTATTCGTGAGCACTTTGGTCTTGATAGCTCACAATTGGGTGTGTTTTTTAGTGCAGGGATTCTGGGTCTATTGCCTGGTGCACTGGTCGGTGGTTGATTTGCGGACCGTATTGGCCGTAAGAAAGTTTTAATCTGGTCAACCGCAATTTTTGCACTATTTACCTTATGTACCGTGTGGGTGAACAGTTTCCACAGTTTGCTGGCAGTTCGTTTTCTGGCGGGTGCGGGTCTTGGCGGTGCAATGCCAATCTTAATCACGCTGGCTTCTGAAGCCGTGGCTCCACAAAACCGTGGACGTGCCGTGGGCCTGATGTACTGTGGTATGCCAGTGGGTGCTGCAATCTTGTCTTTAATCGCAGCAACTGAATTCGGCGCAAACTAGAAAAATGTCTTCTACTTGGGTGGTTTATTGCCCATCATTGTGATTCCTCTGATGATGGTGTGTCTGCCTGAATCTAAAGAATACATAAAGGCACAAAACAAGACAGCCGCAGAACGTGCAGCATCTCCTCAGGGTTCATTCAAGGATTTGTTTAACTCTGACAACCTGCTTCGTACGCTGTGTATCTGGGTGAGCTACTTCTTCACCCTGATGGTGGTGTACATCATGTTGAGCTGGTTGCCTTCACTCTTTATGGAGCTGGGCTTCACCCGTAAAGATGGTTCAACTGCACAGTTCTATTTCATGGTGACTGCAACGATTGGTACCGTGATTCTGGGTATGCTGACGGATCGTCTGAAAAAAGCGTATGTCATTCTGTTGATGTATGGCGGTATCCTGGCAGGTCTATTGGCACTCAACGGTGCAAGCTCACTTGAGCAAATGTACATGGCAGCAGCACTGGCAGGTGCCTTCGTGATTGGTTGTCAGGGCGTACTCTATGCCTTCGGTAGTATCGTTTACCCGACTGAAGTACGTGGTACAGGGGTAGGTGTTGCTTCCGCAGTTGGCCGTATCGGCGCCATGCTTGGCCCTGCAATTGCGGGTCAGCTACTGACAGCAGGCTTCGGTGCAGCAGGGGTAATCTCGGCAGCGATTCCATGTATCGTAATCTCTGCGGTATGTATGCTACTCCTGGTCAGCCGTACCAAGGTTTAAAAATAAAAAGATGAATATCCGAAAAGCCTGCACTGATGCAGGCTTTTTATTTTCCAGTATCAGTTCAGCTTAAGACAAATTCTTTCTATGTTTTGGAGAGCAATAGCTTTTACAGTTAACTCATCATGCGTTTTATCAGAATGCAGAGTCATTCTATTTTTACCTAAGGGGCTAAAAATTTTCTTTAGTTTTAGGCTATGCTTGGATGCAAACTCAGATTTCAAGGGATGAAAATGATACAGAATGCGGCGCTGATTGTGGTGGATGTACAGAAAGGATTTACCCCGGGTGGAAATCTGGCTGTGACCAATGCCGATCAGATTATTCCGAATATCAACCGGTTGGGGCAGTACTTTCATAATATTGTGCTGACTCAGGATTGGCATCCGGCAGAGCATATTTCCTTTGCAGACAATCATCCTGCTCAAGCAGCCTATGACACGATTCAGCTGGATTATGGTTCTCAGGTCCTTTGGCCGAGTCATTGTGTACAAGGGACTGAGGATGCTGAATTCCATCCGGAGCTGAACCTTCCGCAAGCTCAACTGATTATCCGCAAAGGCTTTCATCAAAATATCGACAGTTACTCCGCCTTTATGGAAGCTGATCAAAAAACCAGTACCGGTCTGGCCGGCTATTTACGTGAGCGCGGTATTGATACCGTATTCATCGTGGGTATCGCGACTGATTTTTGTGTGGCCTGGACTGCGATGGATGCCTGCAAACTCGGCTTTAAGGCCTATGTCATTGCGGATGCCACCAAAGGTATAGACCTGAACGGTTCGCTACAACATGCCTGGCAGGACATGCTGGCACAGGGTGTAAAACGGATTTATCTGAAAGATATTATTAATGCTGCCTAAGCGCTGACTTAAGGCGATTAGGGCCATTTGCCATTATGCAATGGTTTGTTTACTTTGAGGCATCCACAGATGCCTTGATTTCTTTTTCATGACCCCTGGATTTTCCCATGTCAGCACTCCTTCAATTTAGCCAGTTTGTCCAAAAGACCTTTGCCCTGTGGGTCATTCTGTTTTCAGCCATTGCCTTGATGCTGCCGGATCTTTTTGTCTGGTTACGCGCCTATATTCCCTGGATGCTGGGTCTGATCATGTTCGGCATGGGCATGACCATGACGCCAGGTGATTTTAAAAGTATCTTGCAAAGTCCCAAGGCCGTTGCGATTGGGGTCGTGGCTCAGTTTATGGTGATGCCAGGGTTAGCCTTTTTGCTCTGTCAGCTATTCCAGCTTCCGGCTGAAATTGCGATTGGTGTGATTCTGGTGGGCTGCTGTCCAGGTGGCACGGCATCCAATGTGATTACCTATATGGCCAAAGGCAATACGGCCTTGTCTGTGGCGTGTACTTCGGTATCAACTTTATTGGCACCGCTTTTGACTCCGGCAATTTTTTATCTGCTGGCCAGCCAATGGATTGAAATTAATGCCTTATCTATGCTGATTTCGATTCTACAAGTGGTGCTGTTCCCAATCATTTTAGGTTTGATTGTCCGTGCCCTTCTAAAAACCAAGGTAGAAGGCTATATCCAAGTAATGCCAGTAATTTCGGTGATTGCCATTGTCGCAATTGTGGCGGCCATTATTGCTGGCAGTAAAACCCAGATTCTGGAATCCGGGTTAATGATTTTGGGTCTTGTGGCTTTACACAATGGAATGGGCTACTTATTGGGTTATTGGGCAAGCCGAATATTTAAGTTAGCAGAAATCGATTGTCGCGCGGTTTCGATTGAAGTGGGAATGCAGAATTCTGGTTTAGGGGTAGCGTTGGCTGCGACCCATTTTGCCGCGTCTCCCATCACTGCGGTTCCAAGTGCTATTTTCAGCCTATGGCATAACATTTCTGGACCCGCCTTGGCGACGTACTGGGCCGCCAAAAGTAAGACAATTGAATCTGCATCAGCACAAGATACTTCCGCAGATAGATAACATCCTGACTGCTGAAGATTTTATTTCTCTCATATAAAAAGCCCGATATTCAATCGGGCTTTTTGCTTTCTGTGACTTAGGACGCTTTAGACTGTTTCGATTTGAGAATCTCGGTTCTGAAGCTTTGCGCTAGTTCAGCACTTTCCGCATCCATCCCATTGACCACAAAGGCATGACGAGTCAGAACATTGGTCGGATTTGGCATGCTGACCAGCTCAAAGTGGTCCGCGATTTGTTTCAACAGGGCATTAGGAACATGCAGTGCACTTTCCTTAGCGACTAGTTGCTGAACCAGACGTTCTGCAGCCTGAACGGAATTAAGCTGCATTTCTTCAACGGCTGAAGAAATTGCGCTACGTGTCTGCAGGACAAAACGTTTTTCTTCACGATAACGCTTATACAGGACTTCCGAAAGCAACTGGAATACTGAACTGATCATGGTCAAACAGGCGAGGGCATCTGGCTTGTCTGCCGCAATACTGATACTGGCGCCTTTTTCATCAAACTTGTGCACGGTACAAATATCTGTGCTATTCAGTTTGTAATGCTGGACGCACAGTTCAGTAGCTTTGTTCAGGAAAATCTGGCACAGGTTGAAATAAGGAACTGATACCGTTTTATTCACGCTATCCAGCAACTGTTTTGGATCATAGAACTGAATGTTCAAACTCAGGCTATCGGTATCCAGGACCACCGGTTTGCTGTCTTTTTCTTTCGGTTTGTTTTTCAGGGCTTGCTGTGCCTGGGCAATGGCGAGGGCAGCATTATGCTTTTCCTGTTCCAGTGCCTGAGTTAAGGTCTGAATCTCGAATTTCAGTCGCGATTCATTATTGATACGTGCCAGATACTCGGTACGGCTTGGACGCGCTACCGCACGATAACCGACCCAAAGCAAACCATGAATAATGAAAGAGAACAGAATGGCGAGCCATTGAGTCCGCAGAATTTCACCAATACTTGGCTCAATCAGGGTGATTTCGATCACACCGACTTTTTTCTCGTTTTGCAGGGCATCTCGGACAAAAACTTCCCCATCACGGGTCTTGGTCAGTCCACCAGTGGCTAAAACCTGACCATTCGCATCCAGGATACGAATTGAAGCAACGCTTGGGTTAGTCGCATAACGGTTGGCCAGAAGTGCCAGAGAAACGCGGTTCGCCGGTTCAAGCTCCGCCAGGCTGTCTGTGACCAGTTGGCTCGTCATGAGCTGTCCCTGGTTGGCACGGTTATCATTCAGTTGGTGAGTCGTTGCCAATACCAGTAAAAAGGTATGCAGAGCAAAACTTACAATCAGTAGGCTAGCAAATAGCCCTTGTCTAGGCGCATTCAACGTAAACTTCCAAGGCAATTCTGTTCAATTTCGATTATGATTCTAACAATAGTTGTAGCTCAGACCCGAGTCAATTCATGCGAGAAATCATTCTTATATCATTCTTAGGACCCGACCAGCCTAATCAATTTACACGATTAATGCAGGTTTTGTCCGCTCATTCCTTACAGATTCTAGATGTGGGGCAAGCGGTCATTCATAATCAACTGACCTTAGGTATTGTTGTATCGTCTGATGACCAAACTGCAACAGCATTAGCCATGAAGGAAATCCTGATTCTAGCACATGATATCGGGTTAACAGTGCGCTTTAAACCAATCTCTGCTGCTGAATATGAACAGTGGGTAAGAGAGGGCGGCCGCACGCGTTATATCGTAACGGCATTGGCCCCGGAATTAAATGCCTCTCATCTGCAAGCCGTGACCCAGATTGTGTCGAGTCAGGGCTTCAATATTGAAACCGTAACCCGTCTTTCTGGCCGTCCTGAGCTGGATGGTTCCAATACTGGCCCTAAACGTGCCTGTGTACAGTTTGGTCTGAAAGGCCAGATGCTGGATGCAGCAGCCATGCGTGCAGCCTGCTTAAGCCTGTCGAATAACCTGAATGTCGATGTGGCAGTACAGGAAGATAATGCTTACCGCCGTAACCGTCGTCTGGTCTGCTTTGACATGGACTCGACCCTGATCGAGCAGGAAGTGATTGATGAGCTGGCAATTGAAGCTGGTGTCGGCATCCAAGTCTCTGAAATCACTGAACGCGCGATGCAGGGCGAGCTGGACTTCCAGCAAAGTTTCCGTGCCCGTGTTGCTTTATTAAAAGGCATGGATGCATCGGTATTGCCAAAAATTGCTGAGCGTCTGACCGTGACTGAAGGTGCAGAACGCCTGATTTCAACCCTGAAAGCACTGGGCTACCGTACTGCGATTCTGTCTGGTGGATTCCAGTATTTTGCAGAATATCTGCAAGCCAAACTGGGAATTGATGAAGTTCATGCCAATGTTCTGGATGTGCAGGATGGTGTGGTGACGGGTGAAGTCAAAGGCCATATTGTAGACGGCGCACGCAAGGCTTTATTGCTCCGCGAAATTGCCGACAACATGGGAATTTCTCTGGAACAGACCATCGCTGTGGGGGATGGTGCCAATGACCTGCCAATGCTCTCAATTGCGGGTCTAGGGGTGGCTTTCCGTGCCAAACCTTTGGTTCGTCAGAATGCCAATCAGGCCATTTCCAGTGTGGGGCTGGATGGCGTGCTCTACCTGCTCGGTGTACATGATAAAGATCTGAGCCGCGCGTAATACCTAGCTTTGCGGTGAAATAAAGCGCAGCCTCAGGGTCGCGCTTTTTTATATTTTTAGCTTAACTTTTATCGAGGGACGGCGCAGCTTGTCTATAAATACCCCGATCATCTTAAACGGAAAATATTTTTTTTAAGTCGATGAAAGGGCATATGATTTTGTAATGACACGCCAACATCGACGCAGCAATTGATCCACAAATACTGTGAAAATAAAAAATGTAATGACAAAATAATATCGCGACAGAGTATGTCGTAAGGGGAGAAAACAGGACTTTTTTTATGCAAAAAACTCAGCATAATGCATGCATAGAGATACAAATCAACACATTCCATTTTTATTGATTTAACGAAATTCAATAGGTAGGACGGTTGCAATATCAAGCATACACACTATCCTTTTGGATGGAGGGGTTTATATGGTAACAGCGAATCTAGCAACTCTCGTAGGCTTTAGTTTAGTCGCCGCGGCTGTGCTTGCTGTTTTCTTCTCGCCTTATCGTCGCTGGTTAAGTTTTATGGCTGCGGGAATGCTAGCCTGGGGCCTGATCGAAGTGATTCGAGTAGGTACTCAAGCCTTGTTTGAGCTCCCGATGACATATAGCTATCTGACAGCTTTAACGGCCGTGATGGTCGTAGTGACCTTACTGTTATTGCGTGAAGATCGACGTGCAGAGCGTGCTTTGGCTAAACGCCGTTATATCGAACATACACCTGTGTATGAAGATGACCAGCAGCAGCTATCTAGCCGTTAAGTTCTCTAATATCAGCGAAATAATGCACCTGCGGGTGCATTTTTCGTTTAGAAATATGATACAAAGTCCTGCATCTGCCTGGCTTTGATCTATGCTAGGATATTTGTCAATTTTCGTACAATTAGAATAGGCATAATTCCATGAAACTGTCCTCCATTCCTGTGCTCAAACTTCCTCTGGTTGACCTCAGTACCGATCCACTTGATTTGCTGGTCGCAGGTCTTGCATTACGTATGAAGCAGTTAGCGCGTACCAGTCCGAAATTTATTGAATTGGTACATGAACGCCAGTTCCGTATCCAGATCGGAACAGATGAAGGAATGGCACGTCAGATCGTTGTGAATAATGGTCATATCGATACCGTTTCAGGTGATGCAGAAAAAGCTGATTTTGTACTGCAATTTGCTGATAGCGAACAGGGTGTAAAAACGTTGCTTAAAGGTGATCCGACTGCATTCATGACCGGTATGCAAAGTGGCACGATTAAAATGGAAGGTGATTTTGGTCTGCTGGTCTGGTTTAACCAGGTTGCAAAAATGATTCCGCCTAAACTGCCAGAACCGGTCAAAGAAAAAGTAAAAATGGCACGCCAGTTTATTAAAGAGAAAACTGGTAAGTAGTCTAAAGGCTTATTGAATAATCGTTTTTCTACTGTAAAGTACCCCCTTTATTTTTAGGGGGTATTTTATGAAAAAATTAATTACAGCAAGTTTAATTGCTACATCGTTAACCATGACAGGTTGTGCGAGTATTATTTCAGGATCAACTCAAACACTGACATTTAAGTCCGTTCCTGAACAAGCATCAATTTCTATTGCAAATAAATCTGGTGAAAAAGTCCATACTGGTGTTACGCCTGCAACAGTGACGCTTAAGCGCGGGAATGGATTTTTTAAACCAGCAGCTTACGATGTAACGTTTAAAAAAGAAGGATTCCAGACTAAAACTGTTCAAGTTACTGGCACAGTAAATGGCTGGTATATCGCAAATATTATTTTTGGTGGCTTAATCGGATTATTGATTGTTGATCCTGCGACAGGTGCAATGTATACCTTAAATCCGAGTGACATCAATGCGGTTCTCGAAGAGAATCAGACTGCCTCACAAAAAGGACAACAATCCCTTACGGTTATGTTAGTTCAAGATATTCCAGCGAATATAATGATCCGAGCAAAATATATTACGACTCTCTAAGAGTGTTGAAAAAAGCCCTCATTTAGAGGGCTTTTTTCATTCTGGAACAATGACAGTTTATTCAACTTCCAGATTAAACGTTACCGGCCCATCATTGACCAGATGCACTTTCATATCGGCCGCAAAAATACCGGTTTGTACATTTTCGAACTGGCTCTGCGCATATTCAACCAGCTGTTCATACAAGACCTTGGCATCGCTTGGCGGCATGGCGGGACCAAAATCCGGACGTAAGCCTTTTTGAGTTTGCGCCATCAAGGTAAATTGGGACACTAGCAGTAAACCGCCACCGGCCTGACTGACATTCCAGCCCATCTTGCCCTGCTCATCATCAAAGAAACGGTATTTCAATATCTTATCAATCAGTTTTTTGCCTTTTTCCAGATTGTCTTCTTTACCTAAACCTAGAAAAACCAGAATACCTTTGCCAATTTCTCCGGTGGTTTCACCATCGACCACGACTTTGGCTTCCAGTACCCGTTGTAATAATGCACGCATAATCAATTTTAGTCAGATTCAAAATTGCCGCCATTGTAGCAAGATCAGACTCATCTGTTATTAAGTTAATGTCTAAAAAATGGGCTTAATTGATTGATTATCATTGATAATATTTTAAACTATCTAAAAACACGATCATAATCATAAAAATTATCTGTTTTATCTATTTTTTGCTCTCAAGTATCTTAGCTGCATGCAGGAAAGGTATTAAATTGAGAGATTTAGAAATGTTTAAGCGTTCATTACTTGTTGCAATGCTTGCAACGGTGACAGCTGCACAAGCTGCACCATTAACCAAAGATAACGGGGCACCAGTCGGTGATAACCAGAACTCGATCACTGCGGGTCCACAAGGTCCAACTTTGCTGCAGGATGTACAACTGGTTCAAAAACTGCAACGTTTTGGCCGTGAGCGCATTCCTGAACGTGTCGTACACGCACGTGGTACGGGTGCTTATGGTGAATTCGTTACGACGAAAGATCTGTCTGATTTAACAATTGCTTCTTTATTCAAGGCCGGTACCAAAACTCCAGTTTTTGTGCGCATGTCTACCGTCATTCATGGTAAAGGTTCACCAGAGACCCTACGTGACCCGCACGGTTTCGCCATCAAATTCTATACCCAGGAAGGTAACTGGGACTTGGTCGGTAACCAGACGCCAGTCTTCTTTATCCGTGACGCAATCAAATTCCCGGATTTCATCCATGCGATGAAACCAAGCCCGGTCACCAATGTACAAGATGCCAACCGTGTGTTTGACTTCTTGTCTAGCCAGCCTTGGGCAACCAACATGCTGACTTATGTTTATGGCAAGCAAGGTGTCCCAACCAGCTACCGCGAACAGGACGGTTTCGGTGTACATGCCTACAAACTGTATAACGACAAACGCGAATACAAGTATGTAAAATTCAACTTCCGCTCTAAACAGGGTGTGAAGGGCCTGAACGTCAAAGAAGCGGCTGTTCAACAAGGTAAAGATTTCAACCACTTGACCAACGATCTTTATAACAACATCTATGCAGGTAATTTCCCGAAATGGGATCTATATATTCAGGTGCTTGATCCTAAAGATCTGAACAGCTTTGATTTCGATCCGCTAGATCCAACCAAAATCTGGCCAACCAATCTGGTTCCAGAAGTAAAAGTCGGTACATTGACGCTGAACCGTATGCCGAAGAACTTCTTCAATGAAACTGAACAGGCTGCATTTGCACCAGGTAATCTGGTACCAGGTATCGAACCCTCTGAAGACCGTTTGCTTCAAGGCCGTATCTTCTCTTATTCAGATACACAAATGTACCGTCTAGGTGTGAACCATCAGCAAATTCCGGTAAACCGTCCTGTGGTGAATGTGAACAACAACAACCAGGAAGGTCACATGAATGTGTCTGAACGTGACTCTGATGTGAACTACGATCCAAGCCGTAAAGAGCCTAAACCGGCGACTGAAAAAGCGCGTGCAGTTGAAACTCCATTGACTGGTCATGTTCAGCAGATCGGTACCAAAGAGCAAAACTTCAAGCAAGCCGGTGAACTTTACCGCTCTTATACTGCCAAAGAGAAAGATGACCTGATCATGAATCTGGCGGCTGACCTGGGCAATGTCAAAGATTCAGAAACCAAGCACATCATGTTGTCTTACTTCTATAAGGCAGATGCGGACTACGGTATGCGTATGACCAAAGCTGTAAATGGCGACATCGCCATCGTTAAGGCCAAAGCTGCAAAATTAAAAGACTAATTCCGATTGGTCTTGAGGAACTGGTGACTAGGGCATAGCGCATCACCTCCAAAAAGTCCTGTAATACTCCAAACCTTTCCTGCACCCTAGGGGGAGTTTTACAGGCACTCCGTTTTTTATTTCATCTCAGGTCAATTGAGTCTTTAGAGACTTAAATTTTCCTTTCGATTTCTGTTGGAGTTCATCATGAAAGTTCTGCCATATGCATTTTTAGCCAGTATTCTTGCCTTTAGCTCCGCATTCGCAACTGCTGCTGAAGTGAAGAATGTCTCTCCTGCAAAAACTGCGGCAAGCGTTCAGATGACCTCACAACAGGAATTGATTGATCTGTTTTTTGCTGCTGCTAAAATCGGCAATAGCGAAGTGATCAATGAATTTTTAAAACATGGCTTTCCAGTCGATGTACGCAATCAAGATGGTTATACCCCATTGATGATGGCGACGTATTATGGCCATCAGGATATTGTGACCACCTTACTGGCCAAAGGGGCAGACCGCTGCGCCCGGGACAACCGTGGCAATACGGCCTTGATGGGCGCCTTGTTTAAAATGGAATTTGCCATTGCCAAACAGCTGCGTCAGGTAGACTGTGATGCCCAAGCCAAGAAAACCGGGCAAAAAACCACAGCTGAATTTGCCAAGGTGATCGGTCAGGAAAAGCAGCTACAGAAAATTATCAAGGAACAGGAAAACGGGCTGAAAGCAGCTAAATAACCGAGCAGGAAGCAGTTTATTTTCTTGAACTTTTGTCGATAATTCAGCTAGCTGTACGTAAATCCTGCAATATTGCCTAAACTTTTATGCTTTAATGCGGGATAAGCACAGCGATATTTCCCTTAGTTATGGCTCCAATTATCCACTCTTTGTTAGATACTGACTTGTATAAATTCACCATGCTACAAGTGGTATTACACAAGTTTCCGCAAACGCATAGTGTCTATCATTTCCGTTGTCGCAACCTGGAAGATACAGAATATCCGCTGACGGATATTCTGGATGATTTGAATCACCAACTGGATTTGCTGTGTCAGCTCAAATTTAAAGAAGACGAATTACAATATTTACGCAGCCTGCGTTTTATCAAAAGCGATTTTGTGGATTATCTGGAACTATTCCAGCTCAAACGCCGTTTTATTAAGGCCACCATCGATAATGAAGGCCGCTTGGATATTACTATTGAAGGCCCCATGGTTCAGGCAATGATGTTTGAAATCTTTGTACTGGCCATTGTCAATGAACTGTATTTCAGCCGCATTCGTACACCTGAAGTGCTAGCCGAAGGTGAACGCCGTTTAAAAGCTAAAATTGAACTTTTAAAACAGTATGATGCCGCGCAGAACCCGAATGATCCACCGTTCCTGGTGTCAGACTTTGGTACCCGCCGTCGTTATAGTTTTGACTGGCAAAAGCATGTTGTCGAAGAATTCAATAAAGCTGCACCGCACGTGTTCCGTGGGACCAGTAATGTGTATTTAGCCAAAGAGTTGGGCATTACCCCGATTGGCACCATGGCGCATGAATTTCTGCAAGCCTTTCAGGCGTTAGATGTGCGTTTGCGTAATTTCCAGAAAGCAGCCCTGGAAACCTGGGTACAGGAATATCGCGGTGACCTCGGAATTGCCTTGACCGATGTAGTCGGTATGGATGCTTTCCTGCGTGACTTTGACCTGTACTTTGCCAAACTGTTTGATGGCTTGCGTCATGATAGTGGCGATCCCTATGAATGGGGTGACAAAGCTTATGCTCACTATAAAAAGCTGAAAATTGACAGCAAAACCAAAATGCTGACCTTTAGTGATGGTCTGAATCTGGAAAAAGCCTGGAAATTACATCAATACTTTAAAGATCGCTTTCAGGTCAGTTTCGGGATCGGCACCAATCTGACCAATGATATGGGGCAAATGCCGCTAAATATCGTATTGAAACTGGTGGAATGCAACCGTCAGTCGGTAGCGAAAATCTCCGATAGCCCAGGCAAAACCATGACAGATAATGATACTTTCCTGGCGTATTTGCGTCAGGTGTTCAATATCTCAGAACCTGCCTAAAAATATCTGCTTTATTCAAAAAACCGCTTCAATCATGAGGCGGTTTTTTCTTGAATGATGGCCTTTCTTAAATTAGCTTTAGCTAAAATTATGCTAAGGATCTAGATAAAAACAACATAATTGAAAAAATGAGCTGTGCTAAGATCAAAAGGATTTGACCGCAATGACAACTACTAAGATGACAGCTTCCGCCTTTGACTTTGGTCTGCTGATTGAAGCAGAAGATTTGGTTCCGTATTTAGGACATGAAAAACTTCGAATTGTTGATTTAAGCCGGGTGTCGGTTTATGAACAATTGCATATTCCACATGCCTTACATCTGCAACCCAAGCTGCTGGTTCGTCAGGAAGAAACGGCCATGGGCCTGTTACCGGATGCGGAAGGGCTGGAAGCTTTAATTCGTTATCTGAATATTTCTCCTGACCATCATGTCGTGGCTTATGATGATGAAGGTGGTGCGTGGGCAGGGCGTCTGCTTTGGAACCTGCATTGTCTGGGCTTTGAAAATACCAGTTTACTCAATGGCGGTATCCATGCCTGGCTGGGTGCGGGACTACCGACTTCATCGGATCAGGAAACGTTTACACCTGTCGATCATCTGGTTCCAGTCAATCTTGAAAGAAAGGCCGAGTTTCAGATTGATTATGATGAATTAAAACAACTCATTGAAAATGAAAAAATTCAGGTATGGGATTGTCGTACAGAAGATGAATACACTGGCCTGCGTCTGGCTGCGCGACGCGGTGGTCACATCCCGGGCGCACGTCATTTTGAGTGGAGTACTGCCCTTAACCGGCAAAATCATTTAAAATTACATCCTTTACCACGTACTCAGCAGCGTCTGGAACAACTGGGATTTGATCTGGATCAGCCGGTTGTGGTGTATTGTCAGTCCCATCACCGTTCAGGTCTGGCTTATATTCTGGGTCGCTTATTCGGCTGGAATATTCGAGCCTATGATGGTGCGTGGAGTGAATGGGGCAACCGCCTCGATAGTCCAATCGCTACAGGAGAGGTGCCATCTTGAGCATCACATCGCGTCTAAAACAACAACTGTTTATCCAGGCCCAAAAAGTGGTGCCACAGCATCGCCTGTCCCGTGTGGTGGGAAAAATTGCAGCCAGTGAAAATCCACTGGTAAAAACAGCCGTGATCGCAGCGTTCAAGACCAAATACGGGATTGATATGTCGATTGCTGAGCAGACCAATGCCTTGAAGTTCAAGTCATTCAATGATTTCTTTACCCGTGGGTTAAGAACCGGGGTGCGTGCGGTCGATGCTGATTCAACTGCGATCGTATCTCCGGCAGATGGCGCGATTTCCCAACTGGGTAAAATTGAAAATGGCGATGTGTTTCAGGCCAAAGGCCAGAAGTTTACTGTTGAAAACCTGATTGCTGATCCGCAACTGGCAGAACCATTCAAGAATGGTGATTTTGCGACAGTGTATCTGTCACCACGTGACTATCACCGTGTTCATATGCCATTCGCCGGAACTCTAACAGAAACCTTATATGTACCGGGTGAACTGTTCTCGGTCAACCAGACCACGGCAGAAAATATTCCAGGTCTGTTTGCCCGTAATGAACGTATGGTATGTCTGTTTGATACCGAACTTGGTCGTATGGCAGTGGTTCTAGTTGGCGCGATGATTGTCGCGGGCATTGAAACAGTGGCGACTGGCAAAGTAAAACCCTCTGGCCGTATCGAGCTGAATCAACATAATCTTTTCTTAGAAAAAGGTGACGAGCTGGGCCGTTTCTACCTAGGTTCAACCGCCGTTATTCTGTTTGAAGAAAACAAGATGCAATGGGATGAGAAATTTAAAGCCAATTCAACCGTGCTGATGGGCGAGGCGTTGGGTCACACTATTTAAGATCCCAAAGCCTCCCTTTTTAAAGGGAGGTTGGAGGGATTAAATATTTACTGACTCAGAATAAGTAAATCCCCCTCATTCCCCTTTTATTAAAGGGGGAGATTTTCTCTCCTTTTAGGAGAGGGGAAAAAAAGCGCCATCTGGCGCTTTTTATATTTAAACCTTATCGTTTGACCACGATCGAATCGATACCACTATGCTGTAAGGTTTGCTGTGCAATAATGGCAGATTCTGCTGAATCATAAGGTCCAGACACGACACGATACCAAACCTTGCCATTTTCCACGCTGCGGACTACATCTGCAGATAAACCATTGAGAATGATTTCTGCACGGCGGGCATCTGCCTGATCCGGGTCATCAAAACTACGGACTTGTAAAATATAGCTTGCAGAAGCAGGAGTTGGGGCTTCGGTTGTATCCAGACCTGGTTCAGTTGCTGTTTCTGATTCATCAACTTCAGGTCTTGGTGCCTCTACAATCACCACTGCTTCCTGATTTTTTGCTTCAGGAACCGCCTCTTCAGGAATCGGTGTCACTTGCTGTTGTGGCAACAGATCATAAAAACGGTAGTCTTTATTGGTATCTTCTTCCTGAGAATGCTCAGCCGTAGCCTGGTTTTTAGGTTTAACAGGTTCCCATGGCTTCCACAGCATGAGTGCCATTAAAAAACTTAACACGATTAAAATGATCACGAGTGTGCCAAGCCAGGTCGGAATAAGTGGCTTTTTAGGCTTATTCGGTCTTTCAGATACACCGCGCTGCGTTTTTCCAAACACTTGGGATTTCCTCTTATTGATCGGGGCAAATAGAAAAGGCATAACAGCAGTTATGCCCCTACTATGACTTCATCCTATGTGATCATGATAGAAAAGTCATTATCTAGATCACAAATCACACATAATTTTAATTTATCTGCATCTTCAAACACATAGCTAAAGTTACAAAATGTTTATTCAGCAGATAAACGGCAATGAATAGCATGCTTACTTCGAGCTTAGCTCTCCGTCTTGCGAGCATGCAAAACAGTGTTTTGCTTACATGCTCACTTCGAGCAGAGCTCTTCGTCTTGCGTCAATGTAAAAGCAGTGCTTTACATTGACTCAGGCGCAGATACACCAAGCAGTTCCAGACCGTTACGCAGCACTTGGCGAACATTTACAGATAACAATAAACGTGCCTGAGTTAATTCTGCATCATCGCCCAGAACCTTGTTGTCGTTGTACCAGCCATGGAACAGCGCAGCCAGCTCTTTCAGGTAGTTACCAATCTGATGCGGTTCATAGCTGTTTGCAGCACGAACGACAATCTCTGGATAAGCCGCCAGTTTTGCCAGAATTTCAGTTTCCGCTTCCAGCTCAAGTTTGGCTGCCAGACCACGTGCAGTGGCTGCATCAAAGTTCACGCCTGTAGACGCTGCCTTTTCTAACATACGACAGATCCGCGCATGCGCATACTGGATGTAATACACGGCGTTGTCCTTGCTTTGAGATACGGCAAGGTCCAGGTCGAAGTCAATGTGCTGTTCAGATTTACGCATGACATAGTAGAAACGTGCTGCATCATTACCGACTTCTTTGCGCAGGTCACGCAAAGTCACGAACTGGCCTGAACGAGAGGACATTTGTACCATCTCGCCACCACGCCATAGGCTGACAAACTGAACCAGAAGTACAGTCAGTTTTTTCGAATCATAGCCCAGAGCATCAATCGCGGCTTTTACACGTGCGATATAACCGTGGTGGTCTGAACCCCAGATATCTATAATATCGGTATAGCCACGTTGTAATTTGTTTAGGTGATACGCAATATCAGAGGCGAAATAAGTGGTTTGACCATTACGGCGTTTAACCACGCGGTCTTTTTCATCACCAAATTCAGTTGACTTGAACCAGATGTTGCCATCTTTTTCATACAGGAAGCCTCGCTGATCTAGAGTTTGTAACGCTTCATCAATTTTTTCAGTTAAAGTCGCTTCACTGAACCATTGATTGAAAGTCACCCCGAATTCACCGAGGTCATCTTTAATATCATCAAGGATGGCTTTTAACGCAGCCTGATGGAAGACGCGGTAACCTTCATTTAATAAAGTTTGTGAGTTAAAGATCAGGCCATCAATGTGCTTTTCTTTATCGCCTGAAATAACCACTTTATTGCCTTCAGCATCTGGTTCGGCAGCGTACTGTACATCTTCAGGGACGTCTTTATAAACGTCTGCAACAGGGCGAACATAGATATCGCCGTCTTTATCAATAATGCTTTGTGTGATTTCTTTGACGTAGTCACCTTGATAGGCATTTTTCGGGAACACCAGTTCCTGACCCGTCAATTCTAAATAACGTAAATAAGTTGAAGTCGCCAGAATATCCATCTGACGGCCAGCGTCATTGACATAATATTCACGGTCAACTTTGGCACCTGTCGCTTCAAGCAGATTTGCAACAGTCATACCATAAGCAGCGCCACGACCATGACCTACGTGCAGGCTGGAAGTCGGGTTCGCAGAAACAAATTCAACCTGAACGCGTTTTTCCGCATTGGCCTGGGTACGACCATACGTTGCCTGTTGAGCCTGAATCTGATCCAGCACAGCAAAACGCTGGTCTGCATTTAAAAAGAAGTTAATAAAGCCTGGGCCTGCAATTTCTGCCTTGCTGATATCCGCCACTTCAGGTAGGGCAGCAAGAATTTTTTCTGCTAAATCACGCGGTTTCATACCTGCAGCTTTAGACGCGATCATGGCAATATTTGATGCAAAGTCACCGTGGCTGCGGTCTTTGGTACGCGTCAAATTACTTGTATTGTTCCAGTCAGATGGGAGTACGTTTTGTGCCTGTAAAGTTTGCACTGCATGATCGAGAGCTGCTTGGATTGCCGTATTCATAATCAGTCGAAAATAGATATCGCAGAAAAACAGCAAATATAGCAAATTTCCGACTCTTTAGGTAAAACCATTTATGGGGAATAAAAAATATACGATTAGTAGTCTATAGTTTCTATCCATCGGTCGGTCATCAATGAAGGATCACATGAGAAAGAGGGGAATAAATAAGTTGCAAATTTTGCTATAAAAAATGAATCATCCAGCAATCAAAATGGCCTATATTAGCCTGATTGAAACTATAAAAAGAGTCAGCATGGATTCAAAACAGCGCCCGACTATTATCGGCAATATTCCCAAACTTCCAGCCAAATGGGCCTTGGTCATTGTGCCTTTTATCCTGTCCTGCCTGATGAGTGGAATTATTTCCATGATTAACATGCTGCGCAATCTGGGCTGGATTGAGGGCTTTATGGCACTCTGGTTTCATAACTGGATGATTTCCTGGGCAATTGCTTTTCCAATTGTGGTAACGCTTTTGCCTTTTGTACGCAAATTTGCCGGATTGCTGGTCGATATGTCAGGAAATCAGCCACCCAAATAATTGTTTTCTATCAATGAGAATTAAGAAAGAAGTTTTAGAAGGTAAAAAGCATTCGCTAACAGATGAGTTCTATAGCTGAAAAAACCAACTAAATCAGATGCTCGACTGCAGCGCGGATGATTCCAAGGATCAGACCAATACAGGCCCCGACCACGACACCATTGACCCGGATCATATGCAGGTCACCACCGACTTCGTTTTCAATCTTGTCGATCATCTCAGTCGAATCCCATTCATGAATACGTTCACTGATAAAACGGATCACTTTCTCACTGTACTGGTCACTCAAATCGACAGCGATACCACTGAGACGGTTATTCAGCAACTCACGCACTGAAGTATTTGAAATAATATTTTCACCGACTTGCTGAATGGCGACTCGCAGATTCTCCGCAATCCCCGAATCCGACTTTTGCAAATCTGCTTTGATGGCATCGCATAAAATGACCACTGCACCACTGATAAAATTTAGCACTTGCGGACTGTCAAGCAGGGCATCTTTAGTTTCATTCAGTCGCTGGCTGGCCATACTTTCAGAATCTGCCAATTGCTGCATCAATTCTTGAGCTGTTTCTTCAATTTTAAGCCGCCACGGATGGTCGGGATCTGCCAGCATGGCTTCCACCCGCTGAATCACCGAATCGATACTGCGTTGCTGCACATCAATACCGATCCAGCTGGCGCCTTTGGCCAGACGCCAGACGCCCATTTCCTTGAATAAAGTGCGGGTCAGCTCACGGGTTTGTTCTGGATGTGAAGTCATCCAGGCATGTACCACATCTAGGCCGCGTTGCAGCACATCCTGATGGAAATCATTTTCCAAAACAGCGCGCAGCATTTCGCTGGCCAGGGTATTGATCTGGGTGTTTTTGACCCATTGCACACTATTGCTCTGAATAAATCCGGCGATCTGTTCCTGCCCGACAAATTCAAATACTTTGGGTACGGTCTGCTGAATCACTTGTGTGACTTGAGCATTATTCTGCGGATTGGCCAGCCAGCGGCCAGCAGCCAGACTTAAATCGGTACTGGCCAGACTGCGCTGCACAATTTGCGGGGAAAGGAAATTTTCCTGCACAAAGCGCCCCATAGATTCGGCAATCCGGGCTTTATTGCGTGGAATAATTTCAGTATGGTCACGTAAAAATTTTGGAATCGGTAGCCGGCCAAAAGGATTGCGGAACAGCACGGTAATTGCATACCAGTCCGCCAGACCACCGACTACACCTGCTTCGGCAGAGAGCATCAGAATATGAATCAGCCAGACATATTCAGGCAGCAGTTTGGCAGTAATCATCAGCGCCAGCCAAGCCAGTACTGCGACGACCAGTGCAATAGTCGCAAAACGTTTACTGCGTTGTAAGCTCGGTGACGGCTGCTCTTTCTGCATAAATCATCCTGTTATTAGGGTGTGGCCGGCTGCGGTTGGAGTACTTGGCCGGATGGACTTACTCCATATTTAGCGCCAAGTGATTGTAAAATCAAGCGGGCATCAAAGGCATCTTTCGGCTCCTGACCGGCTTTAAAGCACTCAATGGTATAAGCCACTTGAGCAGGATCTAAAGTGACAGTATAGGGCTGGTCATAGAATGGATCGGGCCAGAATCCCGGATAGCGACGGGAATAACCATAAGGACGATAATAGCCGTATGGATAGACGCTAGGCGCCGGATAGACAATCGCCTGACGCGGTGGTTGCTGGGTACGGTTGCTTGGATCGTTCAGTACCCGGAAAAACTGGAAACCGTTCTGAACTGTGGTCTGCGCGGCTTTCAGCAGGGTAATTTCTTCGGCTGTACCGAAACTCATATTAGGTCGCGCCTGAAAACTGATGCGATAAGTGTTGGCATTCAGTGGAGTAGTGCTGTACTGGCCGAGCTGGTCAAAGGTAAGCGGCTTGGACGGTGTCGTTGCACAGCCAGAAAGCAGGGCAGTCGTCGCAAGGGTCAGGGCAATGACGGTTTTTTTCATCTTCGTTCTCCTGATAGGATGATCCAGCGAGTTACAGACCTCTAGAAGCTGCTATCTGGCTGGGTCAGGAAACTCAATTCTTCCTCGGTGGATTCACGGCCCAGAATCTGGTTGCGATGTGGGTAGCGTCCGAAACGGTCAATAATGATTTTATGCTTGATTTCATATTCGAGGTTTTCTGGATTGCCGAGGCGCTGAAATAATTTTAGCGCAAATTCATGTATTAATTTAGATTCGCTATGCATGAAAGGCATATAAAGAAAGGAACGTTGCTCCGGACTCAGCTGTTTATCCAGATCTTGGCTGATGGCTTCCTGAGTCAGTGCCAAAGCCAGACTATCCTGAGCAAAAGCACGCGGCGTATCCCGAAAAATATTCCGTGAAAACTGGTCCAGAACAATGATTTCAGCTAATCGACCATCAGCATTCTTACGCCATGACCACAGTTCAGCTCTACTCGCCTGTTCCAGAATATCACCAAATTTTTCCTTCAAACTTTGGTCGAACTGGTCACTTTTGGCAAACCAGTTGGGTTGAGTTTCAGGGCTAAACCAGAAGTCTAAAATATCTTGATAATTCATAATGTTTACAATTTATTAGCATTTATTTGTCAATAAAATCACAAATTTCACATGTCTTATAGAGAAACTTTGTGTTAAAAATTTGCCCAACTAAAAATCAATGGTTTGCTTGAAAACTAGGCAGGGCAGCATGTGCTGTCTGGAAATCGCGGTATACTAAGCTAAACCGATGATTCTATTTTAATAGTTACCCCCATTAAGCGAGATTGTAATGAGTCAACCTGAATCGACTGCCCATGATGTATTACCGGAATGGGTAGATTCGTCGCTCATCAAAGGAATGCTGCGCGGTATCGAGCGTGAGAGCTTGCGTATGCAAAGCAATGGTTTCCTGTCGCAGGAACCGCATCCTCATGCCTTAGGTTCAGCTCTGACACATCCGCATATTACGACCGATTATTCTGAAGCCTTGATGGAGTTTATTACTCCACCGAAAGAGAGTATTACTGAGGCATTAAACTACCTGACTGACATTCATGCCTTTGTACACCGTCATCTGAAAAATGATGAAAAACTCTGGCCGATGTCGATGCCTTGCATGCTCGACAGCAAGGATGAAAATATCCCGCTGGCGCAATATGGCAGCTCCAATATTGGCTTATTTAAAACCCTGTATCGTCATGGTTTAGGCGTGCGTTATGGTCGCCGTATGCAGACCATTTCCGGGGTTCACTATAATCTGTCTTTCCCGGATCATTTCTTTATAGCGCTACAAGAACAGGAAACCGATGAAGAGCTACGCGCTTTAAGTCTGCAGGATTATCGCAGCCATCGCTATATGGGGCTGATCCGTAACTTTATTCGTTTAACGCCACTGGTAATTTTCCTGGTTGGTGCCAGTCCAGCTGTTTGCCAGTGTTTTATGACTGGACGCGATCACCATTTATTCCCGCTGGTGCGCGGTACTTTGTATACGCCTTATTCGACTGCATTACGGATGGGACGCTTTGGCTACCAGAATTCAGCGCAGAAACAGCTGGGTATTCACTACAATAATCTGCAGGATTATCTGGAAGGTCTGCAAAAAGCGGTCAGAACGCCGTATAAACAGTTTACCCGTCTGGGTCTGGATGATACCAATGGTCAGCCAATTCAGATCAATGACCATGTGCTACAGATTGAAAATGAATACTACAGTCTGGTGCGTCCAAAGCAGGTACCTCAAGAAGGTGAAACTCCATCGCAAGCCTTGCAAAATCGCGGGATCGGCTATGTTGAGCTGCGTGCTGTAGATGTCAATCCGTATAGCGCGATCGGGATCAATGAAGATACTGCCGGCTTCCTGGAAGTAGTGGCACTGTACTGCTTATTGCAAGACAGCCCGGCATTGCTGGATGCCGAACAGGAAATCATTGACCAGAATCAGGCTGAAGTGGTCAATCGTGGCCGCGCCTATAACGCTGCGATTATGGAAAATGGCCAGCGTTATATGATTGAAGACTGGTGTAATCTGCATTTGCAACGTATGCAGCCACTGGCTCAATTGCTCGATCAGGCTTATGAAACTGATCTATATAGCAATGCTATGCAAGCCATGCAGATCCGTGTCGATGAAGTTGATGCGACCTTGTCAGCCCTGATTGTCGGAGATATTCGTAGCCACAGCAGCATGTGGCAGTTTGGTCAGCATTTGGCCCATCAGCATAGCAATCTCTATGAATCACATCGATTAAGCAAAGAAACACTTAAATATTTCAATGAATTGTCACAAAAGTCATTGCAGCAACAACAGCAGCTCGAGCAAGATAACACGATCAGTTTTACTGAATATTTAGCCCAATATCGATAATAAATAAGAGGATTAACCATGCAATGGGGTTATCGCTTCGTGAGTGGTGTGTTGTTTTTGGCATCTGTTGTCGGGATGGCATTTGCTTTATATCTTGAGCATGGACAGGGCCTGAACCCTTGCCCATTGTGTGTGTTTCAACGAATCGGATTGATCGGACTAGGGATTATTTCCCTGATTGCGTTGCTGCATAATCCGAAATCCAATGCCATGAAGCGCGTATATGCTTTCTTAGGCTCGCTGAGTATCTTATGGTCAGTCGGTGTCGCTGCACGGCATGTCTGGCTACAGAACCTGCCCCCAGATCAAGTGCCGAGCTGTGGCCCAGGTCTGGATTACTGGCTGGAAACTTTGCCGATGAAATCGGTATTACAGCAGGTGCTCAATGGTTCAGGTGAATGTGCCGCTATTGACTGGACTTTCTTGGGGCAATCTTTACCAGTCTGGTCATTGGTGTTCTTCAGTATCTTATTGCTGATTAGCCTGTGGCAGTTATTCCGCAAATATCAGACTGCGCCCGTCAAACGCCTAAGAGATAAATACTGATTTTCAAAATTGGAATCAAAAAAGCCAGTCTATAGACTGGCTTTTTTTATCACTCTCTTAGAGGCGAACCAAATTTTTTACTTTTAATCAGGTTAGGGCAATGCCTTCAATACTGTCCAGATCGGTCACGTATTCATGAATTTGTGTATAGGCTTCATCTTCCACACTTGGATAGAACCAGCGCACAATCTGTTCGGCCACCAGCGGATGATACTGAATTTCAAAATGATTCAGGCCATAGAAAATAGCCTTATGCGCATCTGGTACTTTCAGGTCAAAACGCGGATGGGGATGTTCGCCCAAGGCACTTTTGACGCTGACCAGATAATCGCCGATCACATTAAGCGTTTTGTTGGTATGGTGTTCAAACTCGATCGTACCTGCCACCAGATAGGCATCAATATGCGCAGGAATCGGTGCCGGTTTACGGTTGTCGTCCATAAAGCCAATCCGTACCGGATTATATTCCCAGTCATCATCCCGGACACTGCCATGACGTAAGTCCAGAATCCCGTTACTGCGAATATTCACCACATGTCCCACAATTTTCACTAAAGGAAAATGTCCAATTTTTTCCTGCAAGCTAAAACCAAAACGTTCCAATACCGCACCATGATGCGGTGAACCTAGACAGACCAGATTTTCCACCATCGGAATCCAGTCATAGACATTCTGTTTGCCATAGAATAGGGCACTGCGTGACACCAGACCGCCCATACTGTGTCCGATCAGATCAATACTGGTAATTCCCGGATTACGTTTGACCAGATCTTGCAAGGTATTGGCCAGACTGCGGCCATTGGCTGAAATGCGGCGTCCGGTATTATAGTTCAGGTACAGCATGGTGTTATGATCGCGCTGAGCCAGCAATTTTTCCCCAATACCCGGGTATTTACGAGTTGACCAGTCCAGATGGTTCATGCACAGACCATGCACAAATAGGGTAATGCGTCCGGTTAGCTCACCTTGTTGCAGAGAACCATAATGATCGTAAATAAGCATCGGCAAGGCGAGAGGATTCTGATATTTCAGCAGATAATCGCCAATAATCCCGTTCAGGGCACTGACCATAAAATGCATGGTCGGGGTCAGGGGTTTATTATGTAATTTGGGAAATCTTTCAATAATGCGGCGCAGTCCAGGCGCGATCAGGGTATTGCCATAATGAAAGATCATGTCATAAGACATTTGATACAGACGTACGATATAAGGAATATTCTGGAAAGTTTTGGAATTTTTTTCACTCAGCCCGAATACGCTCATTAAAATTTCACGCTGAATCGATTTAATCAGTTCCTGTACTACATCACTAAAGCGCATGGTGACCAATTGTGCCAGGCCTTCCAGGACATCTGCCTGGCTAAGCGGAGTTCGGTCCCATTGACAATAGGTTTCATGCAATGGCGTTAAACTTGGCATTTGATCCTATCCTTTATATGAGCCGTAGACATCTTTTTTTTTTGAGCACTTCGCGGTATAAATTCTTTTTTCAGTATTCTTGATTCTCAATTTATTCTGAATACTCTTAAAATAGCGAGAATTGCATAACATTAAAGGCTTTTTTGTCAGACAATTTAAGCAATTAAGTTAAGTGGTTATAAAATGAAGTGTATTTCACACTTTTAAATTAAATTTTGACATTTTGTTTGTTTTTTATTGATTGCCGATGAATATCATTTACCTGCATGGGTTCAAGAGTAGTAGCAGCTCGATTAAAGGTCAGTTATTGGAACAATACTGTGCCAAGTACCCGGATATTCAGGTGCATTTACTCGATTTGAACATGCCGCCGATGGCTGCAATTCAGAAGATTTCTAAATTGATCCAGTCGATGGATCAGGTGGCATTGGTCGGCAGTAGTCTTGGGGGATTCTATGCGACATATCTGGTCGCTCAAGCGCATGTGCCGGCTGTACTGATCAATCCGGCAATGCGACCATGGCAGCTGTTTCGTGAACTGTTTGATGATGAATTGCCTCTGCAGATTCATCCGAACTGGTGCCTGAATGACGCAGATCTTGGCCAGCTCGAAGCTATGGCGCTACCAACTGCACAAGATGCAGACAAAATATTAGTGCTGTTACAACAAGGCGATGAAGTTTTGGATTATCGTGAAGCACATCGCTATTATAGTTCAGCTCGTCCACCTGCACTGCTGATGACCGAGGCCAATGGCAGCCATGGTATGGATGATTTTGCGGAGAAAATTCCGCTGCTCTTACAGTTTTTATCCGACTGCATAAAAAAGGAAACCGAATAACGTGTCTCAATATACGGCTCAATCTCTTGAAGTTTTATCTGGTCTAGATCCGGTGCGTCGTCGTCCGGGCATGTATACCGATACCTCTCGTCCAAACCACTTGGCGCAGGAAGTGATTGATAACGCGGTCGATGAGGCACTGGCGGGACATGCCAATAAAGTCACGGTCACGGTGTATAAGGATGGTTCATTATCGGTCGAAGACAATGGCCGTGGTATGCCTGTCGATATTCACCCGGAATATGGTCAGAGCGGGATTGAAATTATCCTGACCAAACTGCATGCCGGTGGTAAGTTCAGTACTGATAATTATCAATTTTCTGGCGGTCTGCATGGCGTAGGGATCTCGGTCGTCAACGCGCTTTCTAGCCGCGTAGAAGTTGAAGTTCAGCGTCACGGTAACCTGTACAAAATGGCCTTTGAAAATGGTGAACCGACTGCACCGTTAGAAGTACTAGAAGGCAAGGCACCGAAACGTGCCACAGGGACAACTGTTCATTTCTGGCCGGAAACCAAATATTTTGATTCGCCTAAATTTGCCCTTAAAGCATTAAAACATAACTTAAAAGCCAAAGCGGTATTGGCTGCTGGTCTGCAAATTAACTATATCGACCAGATTAATGATGAAAAGATCACCTGGCAGTTTGAAAATGGTCTGGTTGACTATTTGATGGACGAGCTGGAAGACCGTGAAATCATTCCGGCTCCTGCTTTTGTGGCGACAGGTGATGCTGAGCGTGCCAGTGCAGAATTTGCCATCTGCTGGAATGTAGAAGGTGGAGAAAGTATTCAGGAATCCTACGTCAACCTGATTCCAACCGCACAAGGCGGTACTCACGTGAATGGCTTACGTTCAGGTGTGACCGATGCCATGCGTGAGTTCTGTGAGCTGCGTAACCTGTTGCCACGGAATATGAAACTGTCTGCAGAAGATGTCTGGGATGGGGTGAACTATATCCTGTCACTGAAATTCCAGGAGCCACAATTCTCTGGTCAGACCAAGGAACGTTTATCTAGTCGTGAAGCCTCAGGCATTGTGCAGAATATTGCCAAAGATGCGTTTGCGCTATGGTTAAACCAGAATTCAGACATCGCTATGCAACTGGCAGAAATGGCGATTTCTAAAGCGGGTCGCCGTCTGAAAGCGGCCAAAAAAGTTGAACGTAAGAAGATTGTCGCTGGTCCGACTTTACCTGGGAAACTGTCAGATTGTGTGGGACATGATCTGGATCAGTCTGAACTGTTTATTGTGGAAGGGGACTCTGCAGGTGGCTCGGCCAAGCAGGCACGTGACAAGAATTTCCAAGCGATCATGCCGATTCGCGGGAAAATTTTAAATACCTGGGAAGTCTCTTCGGATGAAGTGCTGGCCTCTCAGGAAGTGCATAACATTGCAATCGCGATTGGGGTCGATCCAGGTTCAGATGACCTGTCTGAACTGCGTTATGGCAAGATCTGTATTCTTGCCGATGCCGACTCGGATGGCTTGCATATCGCGACTTTGTTATGTGCGCTGTTTGTAAAACACTTCCCGATTCTGGTCGAAGAAGGGCATCTGTTTGTGGCAATGCCACCCCTATTCCGTATCGATGATGCTAAAGATGTGCACTATGCGCTGGATGAAGATGAACTGGAAGGCATCCTGAAAAAATGTAAAACCAAGAACCCGCAGATCACCCGATTCAAAGGTTTAGGTGAGATGAATGCCAGCCAGCTTCGCGAAACGACTTTGGATCCTAATACTCGTCGTCTGGTACAACTGGATCTGGATGATGTGCACCTGACTTCAGGCTTACTGGATAAACTGTTGGCCAAAAAACGCGCCAGTGACCGTAAAGACTGGCTGGAACAGAAAGGTAATCTGGCGGATCTGGCGGTTTAATGCAAACCTATCCTTCACCTGAAGATATTCAAGAGATGAAAAAGCGTGGTTATGATCGTGCGATCATAGCCGATGCTGAAGAAACGCTATGTTTGTGGCAGGCTATGAAGGATATTCAGACTCAGATCGAAACTGCATTTGCTGATGTCGTCTTAGGCGATGGCATTGGCTTGAGGGAAGCGCAAGGGATTGATGATTATCAATCTTTGACAGAATGTTTTATGTTGCGTAAGAAGGATGAAAAATCCGACTGGTCGAAAATTTCTGTTCAAGATTTAAATGATTGTAATAGCAGCCTAGGTTTTTTTGATGCTCAAGGTATGCGTTTCCATTTACCTGCATTTTTGATTGCTGATTTACAAGGTAAGTGGAGATTTGATCTGACTTTTCGTTTATGCAAAATGGATGATGAGATGCAGTAATTTCATCTATTGAACAAAGCACAGCGAAAAGCAGTCCAAGCCTATTTAAGTTGGGTCGTATCAGATCGGGATTTTTCTTTGAATCGCAATCTGATTCTTAGGATCCTGACGTAAGGATATTGGTCTCATTAGATTTATATTTTAACCGCAAAAAAGCCCGCAATCGCGGGCTTTTTTAACAACTCAATTTAGGACTCAACTTTTAAATAACGCCCATCTGCATAGACATTATGTCCAAAGCCACAACCTGAACTGCTTTTGTCCTGTTTTAAAATCACCTGTTGTCCCTGTTTAGGATCAAAAGCAAAATTGAGATTAATTTTGCAGTCATCTGATCGATAGGTCGTTTGATTTTTATTAACAGGCATTGTGGTTTCAAATTCACCTATATTTGGACCATAAATCATGCTATTTAGTCCCATATAGAGGCCATTAAAATGAATCTGATAAGAATTTTTAATCCGTTTGACTTGAATGGTATTCCAGTGACCGAAGCCAGCATGCTGTATATAGATGCCAGCCAAGTTTTGAGTTTTTTGCGGGAGAGGAAGCTGTTTTAAATTAAATTGACTGCTTTTGGCTTGAGGAAAGACTGAAAACCAGGCTCGTGCCCATTGTGGTTTTCCTGATTTAAAATAGCTTAACCCGACATTATTAAAAGCAGTGGCAATGGCACTCTCGGAAAAAGATACACCGCTATTTTCACTATGCATTGCACAAAAGGCAGACCAGGAAGCTTGCTGTTGAAATTGTCCTAGCGCATTTTGATACTGTTTCTGATCATAAAATTTTCTTCCCGAGTCGGCATAGCTTTTCACCTTGGCACATTCGGATCGGAGTTCAGCTTCAAAGTCTGAATTGGCGAAACTGAAACTACTCAGGGGGAGAATACTGATAAAGATAAACCATTTATTCATAATTTTACTCAACTGACATTATTCTGGTTTTAATAGAAAATTTTATCTCTACGCAATTTTTCTAACAGATTATTGATCTAATTAGATTAAGTTTTACATAAAAAATAAAATATTTTGGTTTAATTCAGGTTGAGTTGCATCAATACCAGATCACGCCATTGTCCAAATTTCTGTCCAACTTCCGGCATATAACCGGTTTGTTTAAAGCCTAATTTCTCATGTAAGGCAATTGATGCCTGATTTTCATGGTCAATGGCACCAACCATAACATGGATAGCATTTTGCCGCGCATGTTCAATCAGCTTGAGCATCAAGGCTTTGCCCAGACCTTGCCCAATAAAGTCTGCATGAAGAAAGACAGAATGTTCAACAGTGTGTTTAAAGCCCTGAATGGGTCGAAAAGTAGAATAATCCGCATAACCTGCAATTTGCTTGGACGCTGAATGCTCAGCCACCAATAAAGGAAATCCCTGAGCATTTAATTCACTTAGCATGTTCTGAAAATCCTGGATCGTTTTTGGCGTGCTATTCCAGGTTGAGGTTCCGTATAAGATTTCAGCATTGTAGATCGGGAGTATCTGTTCCAGATCTTGAATTTGAGCAGGACGAATAACAAAGCTCATAAGCAGATGCCAAAAAAGAAAGAGAATATCTAACCATAACTTGAATTTAGGCAATAAAAAAGCAGAACCGAAGTTCTGCTTTATTCATTCTAAAAACTTAGAAATGGTATTTCACCAATGCGCTAACATTATGTTCGTCTAAGCCTTTGATCGAATATTTATTATTCCAAACTGAATGCTCGATACCGAAGTATAATTTGGTTTCAGGAGAGATATGTTTACCAGCATTCCATTTGTATTGAGACGTCCAGTTCAATTCACTTGCATGATCGTTTTTCTCAGCGGTTGACCAGTCCAGGAAAGCATCTGCCAGGAATTCTTCACTACCAATTTTAAATGGAACCGCATAAGTAATGGTCATCTGATAGTCATCTTCAGAACCTTTTTCATTATCAACTTTATAGAAGTTGATGTTTGCATAACTGGTATAAGGAACATCTAGAGCAAATCCAATACCATATAGGTAATTATTAAAGCCTTCACCACCTTCCCAAGTAGTAGAAATAAGTACGTCTTTAATTGGACCAGCTTCAAGTTTTTGGCCAGTGACCGCACCTAAGCTTAAACGTGGTGAAACTTCAAAGTAAGTTTCATTACCACTGAGATCATTATTAGTACGGTCAGCAAAGGCGAAGATATCACCATATTTTAAACCAGCTGCATATTCAGCCGTAATGGTTGACTGTTCTAAATCATCAACCATACCTACAGGATGTGCATAATTTTCGCCATATAGGCCTGTCAAACTAAAATCCTGCCAAACTGCTGCCTGAGTGAAAGCTGCTGTTGAAGCCAATGCACAAAGTGCCGCGATTTGTGTAAATTTCATTTAAATATCTCCCCCGAGAAAGCAGCTTAAGGATACAGATTAATAAGTAAAAATAAAGTCAAAATTGATCGCTGACGGAAATATTTCATCGTCTTGAGCTGATGATAATTTGAGATATTGGGAGAAGAAGGTTTATAGGATAATTGAAGCGAGTTAAGTTTTTATATTTAAATTAATTTTAAGAATAGAGAATCAATTTTGAAGCTGAGTCAAGTAAAGACATAGATCTTCTATGAACAGGGCAAAGACTGATTTAATTTTGGGAAGGTCATGTGAATAGTATTTCGATTGTTCCAAATCTGGAAGGTCAATCACGATCCGGTAAGCAGTTGTCACGATCGGTTGTTCTTTTGCTAAAAAAATCAAAATATCACTTGCATATTTTCAACAGAGGACCGATATTCGAAGTATAGCAACACGGTTCTGCAGACTCAAAAATGTGTTTATCATTCAATCTGGAGGGTTTTATCCAAAGCGATTTGAAGATGTGAAATGCAATATAAAACAGCAAGCTATACACGTGCCAAGATAAAAATTCTGCACTAAAAAGTTAAAATGATTTGAGGATGGTATTTTATGAACATTGAACTTCGTACCGATAAAAACATTCGCAATAGTGATCGTCTAATTACTTACGTTCGTACCGAATTAAATCAGGAATTCCAGCGCCACAGTGAGCGTATTACCCATTTCTCAGTGCATCTTAGCGATGAAAACGCCGCCAAAGGAGGCGATGACGATATTCGCTGCATGATCGAAGCACGTCCTGCCGGCTTGAAGCCAATTGTCGTGAACCATCATGGTCATAATGTTGATACTGCCATTCATGGTGCCATTGACCGTTTAAAACGCAGTCTGGAACATGTGATTGAGAAAAAAGATAACGTACGTAGCACTCCGCTAAAACTTGCGGAAGAAGATACAGGTACAGATCTAGAACAATAAATAATTCGCAGATGAAAAAGGCCCTACGGGGCTTTTTTCAATTTTAGATAAAATAAACGAATGAGAACAAAACAAATCCCGCTTTATTCGGCATAATAGTGAAAAACGAATTTGAAGTGAGCTCCATCATGTTAACTGCGCAACAACAGCTTTTTGTGCAAGCACTCGAAGAACTTAATCTGGGTCAGGTCAAACAGCTCTTGGCAGATGGACTTAACCCGAATTTTATTGATCTGGAAAAAGGCCCAGTTATTTCCATCTGGTCGGATGGTCTGTTCAAATGGTGGGAAGAAGTGTGTGAAGCTTATGAAGCGGGTAGTCCATTGACTGCCGAAGAAAAACAGCAACGTCTGGATGTACATTTACAGATTCTGGAAGCGCTGATCCAGGCTAAAGTCAATTTGCATCTCTGGGATGCTGAAGAAGTTTATGGCCCGCTTTGGGATGCGGCCAGTGCAGCCTGTGTACCTGCAGTGCAGCGCCTATTAGAAGAAAAAGTCAATCCGAATAGCAAGGATGAAGAAGGATTAACCATTCTGTCATCGATTAGTGATTTATTCTTTGATTGTGATTTTGATGAAATTAACTGGGCAGAAGCACTGGAAGAAGAAAAACAAACCCTAGAATTATTGCGTAGTCATGGCGCAAAAATGACCAAGGAATTACATTAAATTTTAAGAAAGAGCTCCAACAAGATGAAGACAACTTTAAGAATATTGGGTTTGATGGCACTGACGGGTGTAAGTGCACAGCTTTGTGCTGCAGTTGAATTTGACCGACCAGGTGAAGGTTTGGGTACCAGTACCGTGCCAGTGGGTCAGTTAGCTTGGGAACAGGGTTTACCGAGTTTCTCTTATAGCGAAGCGACTGTGGATGGAAGCAAGCTGAAACAAACCACTTTAAATGCCGACGTCTTGTTGCGTACCGGTTTGACTGATGATCTGGAATTACGTTTAGGCTGGGCTGGTCCGGCCTGGTCACAAACCAAGTTCAATGGTCAGACTGAAGAGGATGATGGTTTAGGCGATGTCAGTATTGGCCTGAAAAAAGCCATTGATCTGGATGATGAAAAACTCAGTATGGCGCTGATGGCTGAAGCTATTATTGCCACAGGTAATGCTAATTTTAGCAATGAAGAAGATATTTACAGTCTGAGCTCAGCAGTTGCTTATCAATATAATGATTTGGTGAATACTGCACTGACCATGCGTTATGAATGGCAGGATAGCAACTGGGCGATTACTGCGATTCCGACTTTAGGCTATCAGATTGCTGATCGCTGGTCAGGTTATTCGGAACTGATTTATCGCAAAGCCGAAAGTCAGGATAATGAATATGCGCTAGGCACTGGTGTCATGTATGCATTGAATGATCAGGTACAACTTGATGCCAGTATCGGGGTGGATCTGGAAGGCCAGAATAAAGGTTACTTCTCAGGCTTGGGCGTATCGTTCCTATTCTAAGCTGCTCTTATTTCGATATGACCAAAGCACTTCAGTTTAAGATCGGGAGAAAAGTATTTTCTCCAGTCTTATTGGGCACAGTGTTGCTTAGCAATATTGCTCAGGCAGAAGCGCCCTTATTGTCGCCTGAGCAGGCTTTTCCTCTGAGTATCAGTTCAGTCACTCAGCAACAGACTGAACTTAGCTGGGAAATTCCACAAAACTATTATCTTTATCAGCATAAGGTAGAGCTAAAGCAGGGAAGTCAGCCGATGACCTTGCAACTACCACCCGCTGAAGATCTATATGATGAAAACTACGGTCATACCCAGGTTTATTATCAGCAATTAAAAGTTCAGATTCCGACACAGGCGGGTCAAACTTATCAGGTCAGCTGGCAAGGCTGTGCCAAAGACCGGCTTTGTTACCCACCCCAAACCGTTGAATTCAAAACTGACCTATCTGGTCTGGTGCAATATGAATCTACTGGCTCGGGTAATAAACGGTTACTGGATCTAAGCAGCTCTTCCTCACAGCACAACCGAATTCTGGAAAATTTTGCTGATGATCTAGAATCAGGAAATACAGACAGTAAAATCGTTGAAGTCATTTCTACACGATCCAACAGCGACTCGGCACAAGACCAGCAATGGTCTGCACGTCTCGCTGAAAGTTCGCTGGCTTATGGATTACTGTTATTTTTCGGCTTGGGTATTTTGTTGGCATTTACGCCATGCTCTTTGCCGATGCTGCCAATTCTGACTTCACTGATTGTTCGTGATAGCAAAGGCATCAAGGCCTGGATGATTGCCCTAAGTTTTGTAAGCAGTATGGCCGCAGTCTATGCGGTATTGGGCTTGATCGCGTCTTCAGCCGGACTCAACTTTCAACGCTGGTTACAGCAACCTGCCACCCTGATGGCATTTAGTGCATTATTTGTGGTATTTGCCCTCAACCTGTTTGGCCTGTTTGAAATTAAAATGCCACAGCGTCTAACGCAGCGTCTGGACCGGGTTCAGGCGATGCAGCAAGGAGGAACTCTAGTTAGCGCTGCGGTCATGGGATCCGTTTCTGCCTTACTGGTCGGGCCTTGTATGACGGCACCATTAGCTGGTGCATTACTGTTTATTTCCCAGACCCAGAGCCAATGGCAAGGCGCAGTGCTACTGTTTACTTTAGGTTTCGGTATGGGTACCCCGTTGCTGCTGGCCAGTATTATGGGGGCACGCATCCTGCCCCGAGCCGGGCACTGGATGAATCAGGTAAAAGTACTCTTTGCTTTCATCATGCTGGCTTTGGCCTTGTATTTTATTCGTCCGCTGATTTCAGAAGCTGCATTGCAGTGGCTGTCGCTAGGGTTGGGCTTAAGCTTTGTAGCCTATGTTCTGGCACGATTATTCTGGAAAAATACCGGACTGCGCTGGCTTTATATCATCTGTTTGGCTATTGCAGTGCCTTATATTACATATAGTCAGTATCAGCATAGTCAGCGTTTTTTTGTTGAAACTGCCCAACAACAGGCGAGTTGGCATATAGCAAAAACGGCCACTGAATTTGAACAATTACTGGCTACAGTACCGAAAGGGCAGAAGGTCATTATTGATGTCTATGCTGATTGGTGTGTGGCCTGTCAGCCGATTGAACATAAAGTATTAAAGGCAGCTGCTGTCCAACAGGCCTTAGCTCCTTATTTTCTGATCAAGCTTGATCTTAGTCAGTATGATGCTACGCATCAGGCTTTACTTAACCGATGGGAAATTCTGGGACCACCGACCTATTTATTTCTTGATAATAAGCAGCAGGAGATTCGCAGCTTACGTTTGACTGGCGCATTTAGTAAAGCAGAATTATTGGCACAGCTACAGCTTTTAGAACAGCTCTAGCATTCACTTTAAAGCTTTTCTGGTACATGCTTTAAAGTGAATAAGGCCGATAAAAATATCAGGCTGGTTGAACTTTCAAAGGTTCCAGATAAGATTTCACTTGATTCCGTCCACTAGCTTTGGCCTGATAAAGGGCTTGATCAGCCTGGCTTAAAAGTTGTTGCGGGCGTAATTCAGGTTTTGAAATAGCAATGCCAAAGCTGGCCGTCACTGGGATCAATTGTCCTTCATCACTAAAAATCTGTAGTTGCTGGATCGCGCTTCGGCAACGCTCTGCAACCTGCTGAGCTTTTTCCAGGCTGGAATTATTCAGGACCAGAATAAATTCCTCACCGCCGAACCGTCCCACCACATCACTCTCACGCAATTGCTGGTTCAGTACCGCACTGACTTGTACCAGTGTTTCATCGCCCTTGTGATGTCCATAGTAATCATTAATCTTTTTGAAATGATCCAGATCCAGCAGCACCAGGGCATAGTTAAAAGTTGCAGTACTATTTAACTGGTCCAGACATTGATTAATGCTACGGCGGTTAAACAGATTGGTCAGAGGATCGATCTGGCTGAGATGGTTAATCAGCTGTTCGCGATAACGCCATTGACTGAGTAAAATCTCAAATAAAATCATGCAGACAGCAAGAATTGGCAGGATAAAATACAGCATTGATAATAGCCAGAAGCTATTATGGAAAAACTGATCCTGAATATTGAAGAGTGGCGAATAAGGCAGTTGCTGGGTAAAGCTTAGATAGGCACAAGTCACCAGAAACAGGGAGGCGGGAATCAGCATGCTATAGACCAGTCTCCGGTGAAACAGGACCAGTCCTACCGTCATCAGGCAAACATAGGCAATCGTGGCTACCGGGCTGATCACGCCCACGATATAGGCGTCGCGACATAAGGAAACGACGAAGATACCCACTGCCAGATAAGGAAAATATCGTTATATCAGTGCATTGCCCTGAAATTTATAACAGGGATAAATCAGAAGAACCAGCGCCAGTAAAAACAGGCCATTCATATGAACCTGTGAACGAACGACATCAATATGGACATGCTGCCAGTATTGCGGATGTGACAGGACAAAAAGATCCCAACTTAGCCAGCTGATATGTATGCCACAGCCCAGTGCCAGCATCAGGATACACTTTTTCAAAATTCCCCAGTTCATCACCACTTCATCTTCGATCAGATATTTCTTGAGTCGATGATTCTGGAATTTTTGTAATACTGCTGACATTCGCTTCATACAACAGGTCTGACCTTTATTGTTATTGTGTCTTGTCCTGAAATAGATTGACAGTATTCCACTTCAAACCGAGTTAAGCAAT
>ERZ1023241.39-NODE-39-length-67493-cov-24.637815_pt1 | contig 67493 bp, 55 predicted proteins | sample MGYA00380455_ERZ1023241 | MGnify/ENA primary metagenome ERZ1023241 (study PRJEB33173, sample SAMEA4830304) | metagenome | study: EMG produced TPA metagenomics assembly of the PRJEB25223 data set...
GCTGCACTGGTAAACCGGATGAACTTGCAATAACGACTTTCGCAAGAGATCTATTGTCTTGGCTATAGGATTTAGCGTTCAGGCAAATGCAGATGAAACAAAGGGATATTATATTAAGGCTGCTATTGATCAGTCATTCAAGCCGCTCATGCAACAATATGATGTATTGGGAATGGCAGTCGGGGTGATTTATCAGGGAAAAAATCATGAATACTATTATGGCCTGCAATCTCATATCGACCATAAAACTGTAAATCGGCAAACAATTTTTGAATTAGGTTCTGTAAGTAAAATCTTTACGGGCATTGCAGGGGGCTATGCCAAGAGTCAGGGCAAGCTTTCTTTTAATGATCATCCAGCTAAATATTGGCCTGATTTAAAGAATTCAGAAATCAACAAAGTCAGTTTGCTGGAATTAGCGACTTATACGAGTGGAAACTTACCTTTGCAATTTCCGGATCAGGTTAAGACTGATCAGCAAGTTTTAGAGTGTTTCCAAAATTGGTAGGTTAAACATCCGCCTGGCCAATATCGGCAATATTCAAATCCCAGTATTGGCTTGTTTGGTGAGTTAAGTGCAAGATCAATGAACATTCCTTTTAGCGTATTGCTGGAACAGACGATCTTTCCAAAACTCAATTTAAAGAATACCTATCTCAATGTTCCGAAAGCACAAAAGGTTCACTATGCTTTCGGCTATGATCAGAACAATCATCCGGTGCAGGTAAACCCGGGAGCTCTGGATGCTCAGGCTTATGGGGTGAAATCTACACTTCCCGATATGCTGAAATTATTAGATACCAATCTGAATCTGAAAAAGAACAAGCCTGATATTAAACAAGCGCTTCTGGAAACTCATCATGGATATTTTAAGCTTGGGAAAATGACCCAAGCACTCGGTTGGGAGACTTTTTCATATCCGACGACACTCGATATTTTGCTGGAAAGTAATTCTGAAAAAGTCGTGATGCAAGCAAATCCAGTAGTCAAAAATACTGTTCAGGCAAAATCACAAGTTTTTCATAAAACTGGTTCAACCAATGGCTTTGGAACCTATGTACTGTTTATTCCAGAAGAAAATTTTGGACTGGTCATGCTGATGAATAAAAAAATTCCCAATGCAGAGCGAATCAAGGCAGCCTATCAGGTCTTTCAGGCCATAAAAAACAGTTAAGTTTATTAAGTCTGAATAGAAGGAAATGTCTCATGATTTTTGAGCTAGGGTGTTTCCTTCTTTTGAAAAGAGGTTGAGTCTTAAACTCTAACTGAAGTAAAAGCCTCCTAATTTCGGAGGTTTTTATTTTGTATCGATAAGAGTGGTAGATTTTATTGGTTGAGAAAAATTCATTAATTAAACATTAAAATGAAATTTAATAATATTTGGGTTCAAAATGGGGTAAGCTTATTTAATTAAGATTGAATCAGATTAGATAAATTTCAGGTCATTCATGTTAGAACTTCGTCATTTAAAAACCTTAGTCGCGTTACGGGAACATGGTTCACTAGTTGCAGCTGCAGGAGATCTTTGTCTCACGCCCTCAGCTTTATCTCATCAGCTTCGTGAATTGGATCAATGGTTCGGAGTCGAAGTCGTCAATCGCCGTAGTCGCCCGGTCAGTTTTTCCAATGTCGGGCAGCGCTTACTGAAGCTGGCAGATGATATTTTGCCTCAAGTCCATGTTGCACAGAGTGATATCATTCGCATTGTGCATGGGCAGACAGGACGGATCATTTTTTCTTCCGAATGCCATAGCTGTTTCGACTGGTTGATGCCTTTACTGAATCAATATCGTATTCAATATCCAGATGTAGATTTGGATTTCGCTTCTGGCTTTGAGGCCAATCCGCATGAATTATTACAAACAGGGGAATTCGATCTGCTTATTACCGCTGATCCTATTGAACTGAAGGGTATAGAGTATTTCCCGATTTTTGAGTATGAGTCGCGTTTGGTGCTATCGAATACTCATCCTTTAGTGCGTTCACAAAGTATTAGCGTCCAGGAATTGGCGGAAGAAACACTGATTACCTATCCAGTGGACAAGCACCGTCTGGACATCATGTCACACCTGTTTATTCCAGCGAATATTTTACCGAAACAGATTCGGACCACCGACTTGACTCAAATGCTGATTCAACTGGTTGCCAGTGGTCGGGGAATTGCAGCCTTGCCAGATTGGGTAGTGAATGAATATGAGCAAAAAGGCTGGGTGACTTCACGCCGTTTGAATTGTATAGCCCCGAATGGACTGCGCCGGACTTTATATGCAGGTTATCGAACTGAAGAAAAGCAGAAAGATTATTTCGAAGGATTTTTAAAGCAGCTTGACCGATTCTCTAAAAAGAGAACCACATATTATGATTAAGTGGTGATAAAGGTTTCCTCTCGACTCTTTAAAACTATTCTTTTTGATGACGCTTTCAGTCAATTAGATCAATAAATATACAATTCTAAAACAGGCTTATCTTAATTTTGGGTGAAAGATGGGAAGAGTAGGACTCAATTAGTAGATGAGATATTGAAGAGTTCTTAGGTAGTTTAAAACCTATTCTGAAAGAAGAGGTGAGATCATGAATATTGCAAAGAATACCATTTGTCTTTGGTACGATCATGATGCTGAAGAAGCCGCACGATTTTATGCAGAAATTTTTCCAAATTCATCTGTAGGTGCCATCGTTCTTGCACCTGGAGATTATCCCTCTGGTAAAGCAGGTGATGTCATCACAGTAGACTTTACCGTACTGGGTATTCCATGTATTGGTTTAAACGGAGGACCTGTATTTCAGCATAATGAATCTTTCTCATTTCAAGTCGCCACAAAAGATCAGGAAGAAACTGACCGCTATTGGAATGCGATCGTCAATAATGGTGGTCAGGAAAGCGAATGCGGATGGTGTAAGGATAAATGGGGGGTATCTTGGCAAATCATCCCTAAAGCTTTGCTTGAAGCATCATACAGTTCAGACCGTGGTGTTGCTAAAAGAGCTTTTGATGCCATGATGACCATGAAGAAAATTGATGTCGCTGCAATTGAAGCTGCCATCCGAGGCTAAGGCATGGTCTCGATATCAGTGATTAATGCCATGTATTTAGTTTAAGCGTTTGGCCTTATTACTTATATAAAGTGAGAGGTCATTGATAATAATCAGAAGTTCATCCTTTAAGGTATAGCCAGTGAGTTGCTTATGGCGGCCGCTGGCTAAAATCTATTTAAGCCTTCACAATAAATAATTTTTCTTTTTTTAAAATAAGTAGATGAAACTCGAAGATATCTCTGAAGGTGAAGATTCATATTTGAAATATTTGGCTTAATGTAAGATGATAAAATAGTAAGTGACTAAAATTTAAAATCTTATTTCATCTGCTAGAAGAACGAGAAAAACATGCCTCATTCCCATCATCATGAAAAACACTATATACAACGTTCTGGCTGGTTGCGTGCCGCAGTGCTTGGTGCCAATGATGGAATTATTTCCGTGACCAGTCTGGTTGTCGGGATGGCAGCCAGTGGTGCTTCGTCACAAACACTTTTGATTGCTTGTGTTGCTGGCCTGATTTCTGGTGCAGCCTCGATGGCAGCTGGGGAATATATCTCGGTCAAATCGCAACAGGATATTGAAAAAAATGATCTCGCCATGGAAGAGCGGGAATTAAATCTGCATCCCGTACATGAATTAAAAGAGCTAAAAAATATTTATATCAAGCGAGGTTTAGAAGCTGATCTGGCCGAAGAAGTGGCAAAACAGCTTACTGCACATAATGCCTTGGATGCGCATGCGCGTGATGAAATTGGAATTCTGGAACAGACAGCTGCCCGGCCCTTTACGGCGGCATTTTCTTCAGCATCAGCATTTACGGTAGGTTCTTTATTTCCATTGGTATCCATTTTGGTTTTGCCTTCACATTTGCTAGATCAGGGCGTCATGCTGGTGGGAGTGCTTAGTCTGGGAATGATGGGAGCATTAGCCAGTTATGCAGGTGGTGGCAGCATGTGGAAAGGCGCACTGCGTGTCATGATTTGGGGCATCGTTGCCATGCTATTCAGTTTCTGGATTGGCTCTCTATTTAATATTGCTACCACCTAATCATTTAAAAAATATGGAATAAATTTTTATTAATCTAGATATATCCAAAATTTAATTGAAGTAGATAACTTGAAATTAAAATTTTCCAAATTTAATTGTATTAGACACATTTAGATGCTTAATTAGCTAACTCATTTAAAAAATTTAAATTTTAACTACAAGTTTTTCTTTAATTAAAAATACCTAATTTGATTATATGCTTCCTTGCACTAAAGCTGTGCCAAAAGGCGCAGTGAAGTGGCAATTTTAAAATCTGGATATGAATATTCTCAGGAAAATAAGAAAGAGCTTGGTTCTCAGTCACTATAATTTAGAAAAAATATAAAAGTACCTCTAGATAATTAATATAAATACAAATACTTATTCGTATAACTATTTTATTGGCACGCTTTGTGCTTATTAGAATTTGAGTCAAAGACGACTCTAAAGAAATTTGTAAGACGGCCAATGACGTCCGTTCTGATCGCATCTGGTGTGCAGCGATTCGCATAGCAGATAAGCCTATACGTTCAGTTCTGGAAGGAGATGGTGATGTCTTCAAATTTATATGAAAAGAAAGCAACAAAAATAAGTCTTTTGAATTTCAGCAGCGCAGCAATGAGAGCCTTCCATATGAGTTGGCTCGCGTTTTTTGTCTGCTTCTTTGCCTGGTTCGCCTGTGCACCGCTGATGCCTGTAATCGCAGGTGAATTCAGCTTAACCAAAGATCAAATCGCCAATATCAATATTGCAGCAGTCGCGATCACCATTCTGGTTCGACTGATTGTCGGTCCGCTATGTGACAAATATGGTCCACGGAAAACCTATACCGCATTACTCGTACTCGGCAGTATCCCGGTCTTTGGTGTGGCCTCTGCGAATAGCTATGAATCCTTTCTGTTTTTCCGCTTACTGATTGGCGCCATTGGTGCCAGTTTCGTCATTACCCAATATCACACCAGTATCATGTTTGCGCCGAATGTGGTCGGTACAGCGAATGCGGCATCTGCAGGTTGGGGAAATGCCGGTGGTGGTGCAACTCAAGCCTTGATGCCCTTACTTCTAGCTGCGCTGGTGATGTTCGGTGTTGAACAGGCGATGGGCTGGAGAATTGCGCTGATCGTTCCAGGCCTAATGATGGTGATCGTCGGTGCATTGTACTGGAAATTCACTCAGGACTGTCCACAAGGCAACTTTAAAGAACTGCGTGCAGCAGGAATCCAGGTAGGTAGCGAGAAAAAAGGTGGCATGGCAATTCTGATGCATGCTGCACGTAACTACCGTGTCTGGATTCTATTTGGCGCTTATGCGGCCTGTTTCGGTATCGAAATCTTCATTCATAACATCGTAGCCATGTACTACGTAGAAAACTTCAGCTTTGGTTTAAAAGAAGCAGGTATGACGGCCGGGATCTTCGGTCTGCTAGCACTATTTGCCCGTGCACTGGGTGGCATTGTTTCAGATAAAGTTGCCATCAAAAAAGGCCTGGACGGACGTACCAAAGTGCTGTTTGCCATGATCTTGATGGAAGGCTTATTCCTGATTTTATTCTCGCAAATGAACAGTGCCATGCTGGCCATCATCACCATGACTGTCTTCGCATTATTTACCCACATGGCATGTGGTGCAACGTATGCGCTGGTGCCATTTATTGACCGTGATGCTTTAGGTGGTGTGGCCGGCATTATCGGTGCAGGCGGTAACGTGGGTGCGGTCGCCGCAGGATTCTTACTTAAAGGCATGCTGGATATTCAAACCTGTCTGATGGCACTTGGCGGCCTGGTCGTGATTGCAGCAAGTTTTGTTCTGATGATTCGCTTCTCGGTTGAGCATAAGGCCAAAGAGCAAAAGCTATATGAAGAAGCTGTTCTTGAACGAAACAACCTGGCTTAAAACACAAGATACAAGATTTAGAAAATTTAGGAGAAGGAATATGAAACTGGTAATGATTGGCCATGGCATGGTAGGACACAAATTTATTGAATCTGTGCTTGAGCATGCGGGTGATGAGGTTGAAATCACGATTCTGGCAGAAGAGCCGCGTCTGGCTTATGACCGTGTACATTTAACTGAATATTTCACTGGAAAATCAGCCAAGGATTTAACCCTTTGCCGTAACGACTTTGCAGATGCGTATGGAATTGATCTGCGTTTGAGTACCAAAGCGACTGCAATCGATACTGTTAATAAAACAGTCACCACTAATCATGGCGATGTGATTGCTTATGACAAACTGGTTTTAGCTACCGGCTCCTATGCTTTTGTGCCGCCAATTCCTGGTAATGACCGTGAAAATTGCTTTGTTTACCGTACTATTGAAGATCTGGATGCCATTCGTGCAGCGAGCTTGAATGCCAAAAACGGTGTCGTGATTGGTGGTGGTTTGCTGGGGCTGGAAGCGGCAAAAGCGCTGCGTGACCTGAATCTGGAAACGCATGTGGTCGAATTCGCACCACGCTTAATGGCAGTACAGATTGATGATCTTGGCGGTAAAGTATTACGCAGCAAAATCGAAGATCTAGGCGTTAAAGTCCATACCCAAAAAGCCACCTCGTCTATTGAAGATGGTGTCAATGCCAAGCACGTGATGAAGTTTGGTGATGGTGCTGAGCTGGAAACCGACATCATTCTGTTCTCTGCAGGGATCCGTCCACGTGATGAGCTGGCACGTCAAAGCGGACTGGCAATCGGTGAGCGTGGCGGGATCATGATCAATGATTATTGCCAAACTTCCAATCCAGACATTTACGCGATTGGTGAATGTGCGCTGTGGAATAACAAGATTTTTGGTCTGGTTGCGCCAGGCTACGACATGGCACGTATTGCTGCGAAACATGTCCTACAAGAAGAATGTGCAGCATTTGCTGGCGCAGACATGAGCACCAAGCTGAAACTGATGGGTGTGGATGTTGCATCAGTTGGCGATGCACATGCCATGACACCAGGTTCACTAAGCTATTTCTATGCCGATGAAGCGGCACAGATCTACAAGAAAATTGTGGTTAATGCAGAAAAAACCAAACTGCTCGGTGCAGTGCTGGTCGGTTGTGCCAAAGAATATAACGACCTGCTGCAAATGATGCTAAATGGTCTGGAAATCCCGGAAAATCCGGAAAGCCTGATCATGCCGGGCTTTGATCAAGCGACTGCAAAAGCAGGCGGTAGCGGTGTAGATCTGCTCCCAGACAGCGCAACGATCTGTTCATGTAATAACGTATCTAAAGCGGATATCTGTTCAGCGATTGCCGATGGTTCAACTTCACTAGGCGCTCTGAAAAAATGCACCAAAGCCGCAACGGCTTGTGGTGGCTGTGCACCGCTGGTGACGCAAGTCCTGAAATCTGAGTTGCAACGTCAAGGCGTAACAGTAAATAACCATCTCTGCGAACACTTTGCTTATTCACGCCAAGAGCTGTATCACCTGGTGCGCGTCAATGAGATCAAAACTTTTGATGACCTGATCCAGCAACATGGTCATGGTCTGGGCTGTGATATCTGTAAGCCAACAGTGGCCAATATTCTTGCATCTTGCTGGAACGACTTTGTCCTGAAACCAAGCCATGCCGGCCTGCAAGACAGTAACGATTACTACCTCGGTAACATTCAAAAAGATGGTACTTACTCTGTCGTTCCTCGTATGGCAGGTGGTGAAGTCACTCCAGATGGTCTGATCGTCATTGGTCAAATTGCTAAAGAATATGGTCTGTACACCAAATTGACTGGCGGCCAGCGTGTCGATATGTTTGGTGCGCAACTGCATCAATTACCAGAAATCTGGGAAAAACTGATCAATGCCGGTTTTGAATCGGGGCATGCTTACGGTAAATCGCTGCGTACCGTGAAATCTTGTGTGGGTAGCACCTGGTGCCGCTATGGTGTGGATGATTCTGTGGGCTTGGCGATCTATCTGGAAAACCGCTACAAGGGCTTACGTTCTCCGCATAAACTGAAAATGGCGGTATCTGGCTGTACCCGTGAATGTGCCGAAGCACAAAGCAAAGACGTGGGTGTGATTGCCACTGAAAAAGGATGGAACCTGTATGTTTGCGGTAACGGCGGTATGAAACCGCGTCATGCTGAACTACTAGCATCAGATCTGGATACACAAACTTTAGTCCGCTATATCGACCGTTTCTTCATGTTCTATATCCAGACGGCTGATCGTCTGCAACGTACTTCAGTATGGCGCGACAATCTCGAAGGCGGCTTAGATTATCTGAAAGATGTCATTGTGAATGACTCACTGGGTCTGGCAACAGAATTAGAGCGTCGTATGCAGCATGTAGTGGGCACTTATCAGGATGAATGGCGTACTGCAGTTGAAGATCCAGAAGTCCGTAAACGTTTCAAAACCTTTATCAATGCCAAAGCTGAACAGCAAAACGATCCACATATTCAGTTTGCACAAGTGCGCGGTCAGATCCGTCCGAAAACTGAAGCTGAACGCAATGCCAGCCGTATTCCGGTAGTTGAAGCCTGATTCAAAGAATAAAGGAGCAAGAATATGACAATGTTTAAAGATATGAATGAACTGAATTGGGTTGAAGTGTGTGCACTGGATGACATCACGTGTAATACTGGCGTTGCAGCCTTGGTGGAAGATCAGCAAATTGCGATCTTCCGTGTGGGTTCAGAAAAACGTGTTTATGCACTCAGTAACCAGGATCCATTTAGTAAAGCATTTGTGATGTCACGCGGCATCATTGGTGACCTGCAAGGCGAGCGTGTTGTCGCTTCACCAATTTACAAGCAGCATTTCAGTCTGGCGACTGGCCGCTGTTTGGAAGATAAAGACCAAAAGCTACTGGTTTTTCCAAGCAAGATTGAAAACGGCAAGGTGTTCATTAGCCCAGTGCCACAAAAAACCTATATCACCAACAACGGTGTTTCACCGGAGAAAATGAAACTGGTACTGGTCGGTAATGGTCTGGCAGGCATGCGTTGTCTGGAAGATTTATTGGATATGGCACCAGATCGTTATGAAATTACTGTGATTGGTGAAGAGCCTTGGGGCAACTACAACCGCATCATGTTGTCGCCAGTGCTTTCTGGCGAGAAAACCATTGAAGACATCATGCTGCATCCGCATGCATGGTATGCCGACAAAGGTATCCGTCTGATTGCAGGTGATCCGGCGGTTCGCATCGACCGTCCGCGTAAGCAGGTTTATACCGAAAAAGGCGAAGTGATCAGTTATGACCGTCTGATTCTGGCGACAGGTTCTAAGCCATTCGTTCCGCCAATTCCAGGTAGCGACTTAAAAGGCGTACTCAGCTTCCGCGACATTTATGACGTGAACAACATGCTGGACTACTGCAAAACCAAGAAAAATGCGGTAGTCATCGGTGGTGGCTTACTGGGCCTAGAAGCTGCTTATGGCCTGAAACAGCAAGGCATGAATGTCACAGTATTACATCTGATGGACCGCATTATGGATCGTCAACTGGATAGCAAAGCCAGCCAGATGCTGAAAACAGCGATTGAGCAGAAGGGCATCACCATCCTGACTGCAGCGAATACCGAATGCCTGATTGGAAAAGAAGGTCATGTGACCCAAGTGAAACTCAAAGATGGCACCGTGCTGGCTGCTGATCTGGTGGTCTTTGCAGTTGGTATTCGTCCAAATATCGCATTGGCACAAAGTGCCGGTCTGCGTTGTAACCGTGGTGTGCTGGTAAATGACACCATGCAGACTTTTGACCCAAGTATTTATGCGGTAGGTGAATGTATCGAGCACCGTGGTCAAACCTTTGGTCTGGTTGAACCACTTTGGGGCCAAGCGTTTATTTGTGCATCACATCTGGCCGAGCATGGCAGCTTGACCTTTAAAGCGCCAACGGTTCCGACTCAGCTGAAAGTGAGTGGTTGTGATGTGTTCTCGGCAGGTGACTTCGAACCAAAAGATGATTTTGAAGATATCGTACTGAATGACGAGAAGCGTCAGATCTATAAGCGCATTATTATTCAAAAAGATAAAGTCATTGGTGCAGTGCTGTTTGGCGATACTGAGGATGGTGCCTGGTATGCCGAGTTGATTGCAGATCAAACCCCAATTGCAACGATTCGTAATAAGCTGCTTTTTGGTCGGGATTTTGCATTAAAGAAAGCAGGCTAATCCATCACATAAATCTCCCCTAACCCCTCTTTAAAAAGAGGGGAACCTCCCTCCTTTGTTAAAGGAGGGTTGGGGGAGGATTAAAGCTTTTGAGACCAAGAAAAAATTTAAATCAAACCTGTAAAAGCTAGACATTATAGATTTGGCGAGATAAGTGAACTTAGATAATTTAGGAGCACAGCAGCAATGAATAGTATCCCAGTGGTGGAACTGCATAGCTCCACAGAATTAAAAACGATGACGACTCAAACCACCTGTCCATATTGTGGCGTGGGTTGTGGTGTGACTGCACATGTAACGCCGACCACATCAGGCCCTAAAGTGACTGTTGAAGGCGATGTTAACCATCCTTCTAATTATGGCAAGTTATGCATTAAAGGTAGTAATCTGGCAGATACTTTGGGGCTGGAAACCCGTTTACTGCAGCCAATGCTGGGTCGGAAAGATCTGCGTGAAGTTACCAGTTGGGATACTGCAGTTTCGTCCATTGCCAATAAATTCCAGCAATGTATTGATCAATATGGCCGAGACAGTATCGCGTTTTATGTCTCAGGTCAGTTGCTGACCGAAGATTATTACGTGGTGAATAAATTCGTTAAAGGCTATCTTGGTACGGCGAATATTGATACCAATTCACGCCTGTGCATGTCCTCTGCGGTTGCGTCACATAAACGTGCCTTTGGCGAAGATTTGGTCCCAGCCAGCTACGAAGATTTCGAACATACTGACATGGTGGTACTGGTCGGTTCCAATACCGCTTGGTGTCATCCAGTGCTATATCAGCGCATTATGAAAGCCAAGGAACAGCGCGACCTGTTTGTGGTCGTGGTTGATCCGCGTTTTACCAGTACCTGTGAAGCAGCAGATCTACACCTACCAATTCTGCCAGGTCAGGATGTGGCGCTGTTTAATGGCTTATTGCAGTACCTCTGGAAAAATGGTCACGCAGACCAAGAATTTATTGCTCAACATACACAAGGCTTGGAGCAAGCCTTAGTACAAAGTGAAGCTGAGTCTCCGATTCAAGAAGTTGCTCAACGTACCGGTATTTCAGCAGTTAAACTCACTCAATTCTTTGAAAAATTTGCCCAGACTGACAAAGTGATGACTTTGTTCTCCATGGGCGTAAACCAGTCATCACGTGGTGTCGATAAAGCCAACAGCATTACCAATTGTCATCTATTAACAGGCAAAATTGGTAAATTGGGCGCAGCGCCATTTTCCATGACTGGTCAGCCAAATGCGATGGGCGGCCGTGAAGTCGGGGGGCTAGCCAATATGCTGGCTGCACATCTGGATTTAGAAAATCCGGGACATCAGCAGCTGGTACAAAATTTCTGGCAAAGTCCGTATATTGCTAAACAAGCAGGACTGAAAGCAGTTGATTTATTCCAGGCCGTTGAAAGTGGCAAGATCAAGGCGATCTGGATTATGGCCACCAATCCGGTGGTCAGCTTACCAGATGCCGATCAGGTCAAACGTGCGCTAGAAAAATGCGAATTCGTGGTGGTGTCTGATATCTGTCAGGACACGGATACCACACAATATGCTGATGTCTTGTTACCCGCTTTAGGTTGGGGTGAAAAAGATGGCACCGTGACCAATTCGGAACGTCGTATTTCACGTCAGCATGCATTTTTGGATGCACCGGGTGAAGCCAAAGCGGACTGGTGGGCCATTGCTCAAGTGGCAAAACACATGGGCTTTAATGGCTTCGATTTCCAGAATAGTTATGAAATCTTTAAGGAGCATGCAGGGCTTTCTGCCTATCAGAATGCCGAACTGCATAAACGTACAGACACCTCATATTTCCGTTATTTCAACCTGCAAGGCTTAAGTAATTTAACTGCACAAGAATATGACGAACTGGATCCAGTGCAGTGGCCAGTTTGGGATAAGCATCAAGATGCGAAATCTGTCACCCGGTTATTTGCTCAAGGCCAGTTCAGTCATGCGGATGGCAAAGCCAAGTTTATTGCCACCACAGCGATTGATCCGGTAAATCAGGTTTCCAGTGAGTATCCTTTAATTCTCAATACCGGCCGGATCCGGGATCAGTGGCACACCATGAGCCGTACCGGTCTCTCTGCCAATTTAAGTACCCATCGTGCTGAGCCGTATTGTGAAATTCATCCACATGATGCCTTGAAATATGGGATTCAGGATGGCGAACTGGTAGAAGTCAAATCGCAATGGGGCAATTGTGTCTTGCGTGCGACTGTCAGTGACAATATCCGCCGTGGACAGGTCTTTGCCCCGATTCACTGGAATGATCAGGTCGCATCCGATGCCCGGATCGGCAAGGTAGTAAATCCGGTAGTGGATGCCATTTCGGGTGAACCTGAGTTCAAGCATACTCCGGTCATCATCCATCCATTTTATAGTCAGTGGCAAGGCGTATTTTATGTGCGTCAAGGCTTTGAAAAAATCGTACAGCCGTCGATTGAAGCTACCGTGTGGTGGACTAAAATCACTACCAGCAAGGCAATACGTTATGAACTGGTAGACCGGAAGAAATTTAGCTATACCACTGAGCATTTAAAAGAATTATTGCCATTTCAGGATGAAAGTTTTGAATGGCTGAATCTTGAAGATCAGACCGCCCATATCAGTCATAGCGTGATACTTCAGGATGGTCATGTGATTGCCAGCCTATATATTGCACCGAAGGCTTTATTGCCGGACCGCGACTGGGTAGCAAGTCTGTTTAAACGTGAACGTTTAAGCGCTATGCACCGTAAGGCTCTACTTGCCGGACAGCCGATGTCGATGGCAAATAATGAAGGTCCACTGGTATGTAGCTGTTTTAAAGTCGGTAAAAACCGCATCATTGAAACCATTAAAACTAAAAATATTACGGATGAAAAACAGGTGACCGCATGTTTAAAAGCCGGAGGGAATTGTGGTTCGTGTTTACCTGAAATCCGTGGCCTGATTAAAACATGTCAATTGGAGACGGTAGAATGAAAAAAGGAGCCGATAGAGAAAATAATAAAACAGCCTATCCGCGTACCGATCTGGTGATTCTGGCGGGTGGACAGGCAAGACGCATGAATGGCATCAATAAACTGTTGCAGAAATTCGATGACCAGATTCAGCTGATCAAAATTCACCAACAGCTGAAATCGAATGTTGCACAGGTCTGGATTAACAGCCATCGCGACTATTCCATTTATCAGAAACTTATTCCCAGTGTTCATTATTATCAAGATGATGAGCCGGGATTTCAGGGGCCGTTAATGGGCATGAAAAGTGCCTGGTCGCATGTGCAGTCGGATTATGTGCTGTTTGTCCCTTGTGACCTAACTTATATTCCTTCCAGAGTATTGCTCAAGTTGCATCAGGCTCTAGCCAAAAACAGTCTGGCTGAAATGGCTTATGTGGAAATTAACGGCAAGCCACTTTATCCATTTTGTCTGGTTAAACGCAGCAGTCTGGCAACCCTGAAATTACATCTTGAACAGGAACAGCGCAGCCTTAAACACTGTTTTGCTGATTTGCACGCACAAGTGGCACGTTTTAAAAATCGTGCGCTATTTTTTCACAGTATTAACTCGCTGGATGAACTGCAACAGTATCAACAGCTCAAATTTCTGCACTAAAAACTGAATATTTTACTTTTGGCACAAAGTTGGAACAATTATTGCAAATCTAATTATTACAAGATTGGGCGATTTGAGTTTCGCGCACTACATATGTGCAACAACCCACCCAATGCCTGAAGATGGATGTTCAACATGAATATGATGACACAGCTTAAAAATGATGCCTTGTTTGTCGATCAATTCGGTCGTGGCAAGCGCAAGCTAAGGATTTCAGTGACCGATCGCTGCAATTTCAAATGTGTTTATTGTATGCCTGAACATCCTGAATGGATGAAAAAACACGATCTGATCAGTTTTGAAGAGCTGTATCAATTTTGCGATTTTATGGTGCGTCATGGCATCCAGTATATCCGCATTACTGGTGGTGAGCCGTTAATGCGTCAGGGCGTAGTGCATTTTGTTGAACAACTGCAAGCGCTGAAAAAGCTGGGACTACAACGCATTTCCATGACTACGAATGCGCATTACTTAAAACAATATGCACAGGCCTTAAAGCAGGCGGGACTGGATGACCTGAATATTAGTTTGGACAGTCTGGATGCTGATCAGTTTAAACAGCTGACTCAAAAAGATTTGGCACCTGTGCTGGAAGGAATTCAGGCAGCACAAGTCGCTGGATTAGCGATTAAGATCAATACCGTATTGATGCAGGGTATCAATGATGATCAGATCCTGCCATTGGCGCGCTGGTCAGTTCAGCAAAACATTGTCCTGCGCTTTATCGAATTTATGCCACTTGATGGTGATCACAATTGGTCTACTGAGCATGTAGTCAGTGAACAATACATTTTAGAAACTTTGGCGACTGAATTTACGCTCACTCAAAAAACTAATAATTCTGCCCAATCAGCTTCGGAACCCGCACGCCAGTATCTGATTGATGGCCATCCGATTGGAATTATTTCAACCATTACCAATTCATTTTGTGGCAGCTGCGACCGCTTGCGATTGACTGCACAAGGTGAATTTTATAACTGCCTGTTTGCACCTCAAGGTTTGAATCTTAGAAAGGAAATCAAATCACTAAATGCATCTGTAGCTCTAAGTGAGTTGAATTTGTATGGTGCTTTATCCCGATATATCTGGAACAAAGAACAGGGCTTTCATGCCATAGAGCAGCGTTTAAAAAATCAAAGTATGAATCAAAACAGCCGCAAAATTAGTATGCACATGATAGGAGGCTAAGATGTCACAGATCAGGATCAGAATTGAAGCCTTCGGTGCGGTAGAGCGACAGTTACCGCAAGATCTCGAAATTATCTGCAAATCTCAAAGTACCGTATCTGAAGTTTTGAATCAGGTGGGACAAGATTATCCTGATGCATTTGGCATGATTGAACGCTGTGCCTGTGCCATCGGTGAAGATATCATTTCACGTCAGACACCTCTTCATGCTGACAGTACTTTGGTGCTGTTGTCACCTGTCGCAGGAGGCTGAAATGAGCAAATTCAAACAGATTTCCCGGATCCAAGATACTGCTTTAGATCTGGAAAGTTTTGATCCGATCCAGTCTTTTCCTGAATGTGGTGGAGTCGGCGTATTTATCGGAACGGTACGTAATCACCATGAAGGTAAAGCAGTCAAGGCACTGAAATATACGGCCTATACACCTGTTGCAGAAAAAATGATTCGCCAGATTGAACAAGAAATCCAGGCCAAATACGGCGTGTCCTATGTGCGGGTGATTCATCGAATTGGGGCACTAGATATTGGTGAAAAAGCCATTATTGCAATTGCTTATGCTGCACATCGACATGAGGCTTTTGCTGCTTGTGAGGAAGCAGTAGAGCGGGTCAAACATGAGGTGCCAGTCTGGAAAGAAGAGTTTTATATGGATGGCAGCAGTCAATATGTTGAGGGATGTCGTATCCGTAAAGATGTAGAAACTGCTCACATGCATCATCATCCAAAACATTCAGATGAGACGCATCAACATTGTCATCATGCCAAAGAGAATACACCATTCATCTATCAATGGCCGATATAAGTCAGAACAGACACACGTTTTAAGAAGAAATGAACTATAGGAACATGCAATGAAAAATGTCGGGATGAAAGCAGAAAGTTATCGGACTGCAGTAGCTACAGGGATTCTGCATGCACCGCCACATTGCATTGAATTATTACGGAATGGCAATACGGAAAAAGGTGATGCTCTAAAGACAGCTCGCATCGCCGGAATCTTAGGGGCTAAACGAACCGATGAACTGATTCCGCTGTGTCATCCTTTACCAATTTATCGTGCAGATGTGGAATATGAACTGTTTGATGCGCATGTCGAAATTATTGCCACAGTAGAGACTATTGGTCCAACTGGTGTGGAAATGGAAGCCTTGACTGCCGTTAGTCTGGCTGGATTAACCCTCTATGACATGCTCAAACCACATTGTGAACCGGAAGACTTATGTCTGGATCAATGTAAATTGCAAAAGAAAAAAGGCGGTAAATCGCATTTTACCCGTGTCTTAAAAGAAGCCTTGCCAGCATCCATCATTGTGCTTTCAGATACAGTCGCTGCCGGTAAAAAACCGGATACAGCAGGGCAAAATGTCCTGGAAATATTACAAGAAGCCAATTTTGAAAATATTGCCTATCAGGTAATTCCAGATGATCCTGAACAGTTATTGGCATTGGTTCATCAACAGAAAAATGACTATCCATTGATCCTGACTGTAGGTGGAACAGGCTTAGGTCCTAAAGATTTAACCGTTGAAACTTTACAGCCTTTACTGAAACGGGAAATTCATGGACTCATGGAAGCTTCACGCAGTTTCGGCCAGAAACGCACGCCGTATGCAGCTTTAAGTCGTGGCGTTGCGGGCTATATTGATAACAGTTTGGTAATGACTTTACCGGGCAGCCGACAAGGGGCTAAAGAATCTTTAATTGCCGTACTACCAGCGTTGGTACATTTATTTGATGTGCAAAAAAATATTCCACATCAAGGCGGTTATCAATAATGTCTGGATGCGGAGCAGACCATGGTCTGATTACAGTAGATCAGGCTTTAGAATTGATTTTGCAGCATACTCAAGTGTTAGCAACTGAACGACTGAAGTTGAATCAGGCCCTGAATCGTTATCTGGCAGAAGATATTTATTCTGGGATTAATTTACCGTTATTTTCGCAAAGTGCCGTAGATGGTTATGCATTGTGTACCCAATCTGCAATTGAACCAGAAAGTGAGTTTCAGCTTATCGGTGAAATTCGGGCGGGACAACAGGGTGAACTGCAACTTCAGGATGGTCAGGCAGTCAGGATTTTTACCGGCGCTAAAATTCCGCTTGGGACTACTACGGTCGCACGTCAGGAAATCGTTCAAGCAATTGATTTATCCAGAATCAAAATTACGGAACAGCTTAAAATTCATGCCGATATTCGGGATGTGGGCGAAGAAATTTCAGTCGGGCAATTATTGGCCAATAAAGGTCAGCAGCTGTCAGTCGGTGCAATTGCCTCTTTAAGCATGGCGGGGATCAATACTGTTAAGGTTTTTCAATATCCTAAAGTGGCTGTGGTCATTACAGGTGATGAAGTTGCTGAAAGTATAGAAGACTTTGTAGCGGGTAAAATTTTTGATGCCAACGGTCCCCTGATTGAAGCCTGGTTTCAGCAAGCTGGGCAGCAGGTTGAAATTTTTCATGTTGCAGATACTGAGGCGGCAGTACGGAATCTCATTCAAGAATTATCAGCAAGCTATGACCTGATTTTAACCACAGGCGGTGTATCTGTCGGAGATTATGATTTCATTCGGCCTGTAGCACTAGATTTAGGCTTTGAACAGATATTCTGGAAAGTAAAACAGAAGCCGGGCAAGCCGATGTTCTTTGCCCAGCTACAGCGCAATGATAGTTCACATTGTTATCTGCTGGGTTTGCCGGGAAATCCCGCAGCAGTGTATGTCGGCATGCAGATCTACACCGCAACTTTATTAAATGCCTTACAAGGACACAAATCTCAGCCGAACTGGTTTAATGCTGTACTCACCCATGATCTGAAAATAGATGCTAGAGAGCGCTTTTTAAGAATGTCCGCCAGTTTTGAGCAATCGGTTTTACGAGTTAAAAGTCTGTCCAAACAGCAATCACATATGCTGAGCAATCTTATGCAGGCTAATTGTCTGGTTCGAATTCCGGCAGGAAAAAGCCTGAAAGAAGGGGATATTGTTCAAGGCTTATTTATTCACTGATAAGGGTAGATGCACATGAAAAAATCTCTGTTTTTATCCATGTGCATTGCCATGATGTTTTCCTCAGTCCATGCAGGAACAGTGAAGGTTTACGCCGCAGCGAGTCTAAATAATGCTGTGACCGAAATTTCCAGGATTTACCAAGCCCAACATCCACAAACTAAGATTATTTCCGTATTTGGTGCATCTTCTGCTTTAGCCAAACAGATCGAAGCAGGAGCTAGTAGTGATCTATACTTTTCAGCTGATCAGGATTGGATGAATTATCTGGTACACAAGAAACTTATAAATTCCAGTTCAGTTCATCCCATCCTGTTAAATCAGTTAGTGGCGATCAGCCCGAAACATCTGAATATTCATTTTAAACCCCAGTCCAGTTTTAATTTTGCCCAGTCCTTTAAAGGTTATGTATGTACCGGACAAATGGAATCAGTGCCTGCCGGAAAATATGCCAGGCAAAGTCTGACCAAACTGAACTGGTTAAATGGCTTAAAAGGACGAATTGTTGGAACGGATGATGTGCGCTCGGCTTTGGCTTTTGTCGAACGTGGCGAGTGTGAAGTTGGGATTGTCTATAAAACTGATGCCTTGATCAGCCGAAAAGTAAAAATCATCGGTACTTTCCCAGCAAATTTACATAGTCCGATTATTTATCCTTTAGCTTTGACATGGCAAGGCGCACAGAATAAAGAAGCAGTGCAATTTGAACAATTTATACAAAAAAGTGCGCAGGCTAAAGCCATCTTTCAAAAATATGGATTTAGGCTGAACCCCTAGACAATGGCTGGAGAAATAACTGCAAGATGTTAAGTCCAGAAGAACTCAGTGCGCTCTACCTGTCTGCCAAGGTGGCCAGCTTTGCGACCTTATTCTGTTTACCTTTTGCAGTAGCATTGGCTTGGGTTTTGGCCAGATATGAATTTCGGCTTAAGTTTCTGGTCGAAGCATGTTTGCAATTGCCGATGGTGCTGCCACCTGTGGTTTTGGGTTATCTGCTTCTGATACTGTTTGGTAATCAAGGCATGATTGGCCAATATCTCAATACACTCGGATTGCAACTGGCATTTAACTGGAAAGGGGCGGTATTGGCCTCGATGATTGTGGCATTTCCGCTGATGGTGCAACCGATCCGTTTGTCATTTCAGCTTATGAACCAGCAACTCGAACATATCGCAGGTTCATTGGGCGCAGCACCGTGGAAAGTATTTTGGAGTATCAATTTACCTCTGGCGATTCCCGGTATGCTGATTGGCAGCATCTTATGTTTTAGCCGCAGTCTAGGTGAGTTTGGTGCCACCATTACTTTTGTGGGAAATATTCCGGATGAAACCCGCACTATTCCCATCGCAATTTATTCCTTACTGCAACAACCGAATGGTGAAGAAATGGCGATGCGTCTGGTGGTTTTATCTATTTTTTTGGCATTTACTGCCTTAATTGCCAATTATTTTATTTTGCAAAACTATCAACGGAAATTAGGAGGCTGAAATGTTGAAGTGTGATTTTCAATATCAACAAGCCGATTTCGAGTTGAATATTAAACTGGAAATATCGCAGCAACTATTGGGGATCGTCGGTGCATCTGGAAGTGGGAAAAGCACATTACTCAAAAATATTGTCGGGTTATTGAAACCTGATCAAGGATATATTCAGTTTAATCAGCAGGATTTAACCAATATAGAAAAGCAAATAAATATTCCAATGCATCAGCGCAAAATTGCATTAGTTTTCCAGAATGCTTTGCTGTTTCCACATATGAATGTGCAGCAGAACCTATGTTATGCAGAAAAACTGATATCTAAAGCAGATCGAAAATTCCAGTTTGAAGACATCGTGGAATTATTAGAATTAAAGCCTCTAATTTATCGCAAAGCCCATCAGCTATCAGGTGGAGAAGCGCAGCGCGTTTCTATTGGTCGGGCATTATTGTCTTCACCAAATTTGTTGCTACTAGATGAACCTTTAACGGGACTGGATCAACAGTTAAAACAGCAGATTTTACCTTTTCTAAAACGGATGAAAGATGAGCTGAATTTACCGATGATTTATGTGACCCATCATTTAGAAGAGTTAGCTTACTTAGAAGCTGAAACTGTACTGCTCAAACAGGGAACATTAATCAGGAACTGATTAACTCTAGCTGATTGAGCCGGGCAGGTTTTGCATAGTAAAAACCTTGCAGATAATCACAATGATGCGACTTTAAGCACTCAGCCTGTTCAGGATTTTCAATTCCTTCCGCAACAACTTCCAGATCCAGCTTATGCGCCAAGGTAATCATGGCTTCAATAATGGCCTCATCTCGTGGATTGCCGGGTAAATGCTGTACAAAGCTACGATCCAGTTTGATCTCATCGATCGGTAAGCTACGTAAATAACTTAAACTCGAATAACCAGTGCCAAAGTCATCCACCGAAACTTTAATCCCCAAAGCCCGGACATTTTTTAAGATCTCAATCGACTTATCACCGCTGGCGATTAGCATACTTTCAGTCACTTCCAGTTTAAGCAGCTCATGCGGGAATTCAATTTCTGCTAATAATTGCTGTAGATCGCTCAGGAATCTACTTCTTTTAAACTGTAAGGGAGACAGATTGACGGCAACCGAAATTTGAGTCTCATGCTGCATATTCCAGGCTTTGACTTCCTCACAAGCCTGTCTGAGCACCCATTCGCCAATCGAGACAATTTGACCAGTTCTTTCTGCAAAAGGAATAAAATCGGCAGGAGAAATAAAGCCTTTTTCTGGGTGTTGCCAGCGAATCAAGGCTTCCAGACATTTGACCTTGCCCGTTTCACTGTCCAGAATTGGCTGATAAAACAGTTTAAACTGCTGTTCATGCAGAGCGACCATCAGTTCATGACGAAGCTGTACATAATCTACCTTCGGTAAAGGCTCTTTCGTGAAATTATACCAGTGCCAGGTATTACCCCCTTCGGCATTGGCGTCACGCATGGCATCTTTAGCAGCATTGATAAACTGCTTAACACATTTAATGTCTGGATCAGCATCAGCCACACCAATACTGGCACTCAGGTGAATGTCGTAACCATCTACGTGAAAAGGTTGAGATAATCCGGCGATGATTTCTTCGGCACGTACAGCGACTTGCTTGAGATCAGTCATTTGAGTTAATAAAATTGCAAACTCATCTCCTGAAAATCTGGAAATCACATCTTCAGGCTGCAGATTTTGACTCAGACGATTGCCCACTAGTTTTAAAATTTTATCGCCAATATCATGACCGAGGCTTTGATTCAAAGGTTCAAAATCATCCAGATCCAGATATAAAAGCACCAGATTTGCAGAACCTGTCTGAGCTAAATGCAGTTTTTCCTGTATCACTTCTTCAAACAGTTTATTGTTAATAAAGCCGGTTAAATGGTCATGTGATTCCTGATAAGCGATTAGTTCTTGCTGGGCAACATGCTGACTCACATCCTGTTGAATGGCAATAAAATGAGTGCATTTATGATTTTCATCAAAGACCGGGCCGAGATTCAGCTTGTTCCAGAACCAGTGTCCATCCTTACGATAATTTTTCAGGACAATCTTGATTTCAGATTTATTCTGAATGGCTTCGCTGATTTGCTGGATGCTTTCCGCTGAAGTATCGGGTCCCTGCAAGATGCGGCAATTTTTCCCTTTGAGTTCTTCCAGGCTATAACCGGTAATCTGCTCAAAGGCCGGATTAACATATTCAATAGGCTGGTCATTTTCTGCCGAGGTTAAGATAATGCCATGCGGATTTGCATCGACACTACGTTTCATTAAGCGCAGCATTTCATTGTTTTGATAACGTTCAGTAATGTCGCGTGCCACGCTAAAGATACCGACAATTTCCTCATTCACTTTAATTGGCAAAAAAGTTAAATCGAGCCAGTATTTCTGTCCTGCCGAGTTATGTGCCTGAACTTCAAGATGTCCAGTCAAGCCATGCTTGGCCTGCTCAAAGGCTTCTAAGGCAAGAGGGCGATGTTCAGGTTCAATAAAATGATCAATTTTAGTTCCGATATGCGATTTAACACCAACTTCGTTAAAAAATTTGGTGGCCAGATTGGCATCTACAATATTGCCATCCAGATTGTGCTCAAAAATTGCATCGGGATGAAAAGAGAAAAATGACTGATATTTATCTTTGAGCTGATTTCGTTTTTTGCGTTCTTCATACAGCTCAAAGGTTAAGGCGATCAGCGAAGCTGCATATTGCAGCAGGTCAATTTCATTAGGAGTAGGAGACTTGATCGAACGATAATAAGTACCAAAAGAGCCAAAAAGTTTGCCACTCCCGTTGGCAATTGGTACCGACCAGCAGGCTCTTAAACCATTTTGTTTAACCAGATCTTTATATGCGACCCAGTTCGGATCATTGAGTAAATCCTCACAGACCACTAAACGACGATGATATGCAGCTGCACCACAAGCGCCAACATTCGGGCCGATTTTTAGATCTTTTGAAGCTTCTACATATTCTCTGGAAAAATAGGCTGGTTCTTTTATTAAATTAAGCGTTTGTTCCTGTTCCGAATATAACATGACAGATACCAGTGCATCCGGGATTTTGTCCCCTAACCATACGGTAATCGCATCTATGATATCCTCTAAGGCAGCAGCTTGACCAATCAGATTAAAAATCTCTTGGCTGGTGCCTCCATTATAAAAAGAAGTCATATTGTATCCTTAAGTATAAACCTCTATATAAACCTAGAAGTATTAGAGAAATTATACTGTTTTTTTGAATAAAAGATCTAAACCCCATAACACAATAACAAAATAATATATTTAAATTATCTACTTAATAACTGTATAAAAATATTATTACTAGGCACTTTTTTCACCTGTCACCACACGATTTCTCCCTAAATGTTTGGCTTGATATAAATTCGTATCTGCTTGTTTTAAAACTTCTTTAATATCGGAAGAAGTTAAAGGCCAGTGTGCAATACCGAGTGAGGCAGTGACGACTCCTACTTCAAGTAAATAAGTCGATGCCAGTTTATGTCTTAATCTTTCAGCAATTTTAGAGGCTTGTGAAATCTCTTTGACTGGCGCAAGAATAATAAATTCTTCACCACCAACGCGGCAGCAAATATCCTGTTCGCGAAAACTTTCCCGAATAAATCCGGCAACTTTGGTTAATACCACATCACCCATATTATGCCCATGACGATCATTGATTTTCTTGAAATAGTCAATATCCAAAACCACCACAGCAAAATAAGTTTTATTGCTAATTAAATCATTTAAAAATAGTTCAAAGCCACGACGATTATAAAAGCCGGTTAAAGGATCGGTTAAAGTATCCTGTTTAAGTTCTTCAATCTCCTGATTAAAAACGTTTACACTAGATAATAGGGACTTCTTGAATTTAAAAACTTCAAAATACCAAGGCTTAATATTATTAATCTTTTCAGTGATACCTGGATCATTCAAATGACTTGCCATTTTGGCAAGATCATTTAATGGAGAGGTAATAAATTTTGAAATACGCCAGATGATTAAAAAGATAATAATATAGATAACAAAAATTGTGCCAATCACTTTGTAGGCAAGAAGACGGGCTTGGGCGAATAAATCTTCTGTAGGCTGCTGAAACACCACGGTCCAGTTAGTCGTAGGAATTTTTGCAAAACTTGCTAGTTCGCTAACTCCCATATCGTTGTTTAATTTTATTTTTCCTGAGCTATGAGACTCCATATAAGCTAAACCGGTATTGTGTTGGAATGTTTTTCCAATTCTCTCTCTTTCTGGATGATAAATAATTTTATTTTCTTTATCAAAAACATATAAGTAGCTATTTTTATAACCATAATTTTCGCTTAAAAGTGTCTTTAATAAGGATTCTTCATGTAAATAGATAAACCCTGCAATAAAGCCTTGGTATTTATTATTCTGATCAAAGATGGGAAAACTAACCAGGACGACCAGATTACCTTTTAATGAATAATAGGGTGAGGAAATATAAGGCTTCTTTGATACGAGTGATTTGCTAAAGCCCAAAGACCGGATAATCGCAACTTTATCTAATTTCAAGGTTTCAGGCGCATATTCGATGACATGACCATCTGCATCGCTGATCAAAACACTGCTAAAAGAATTAGATTGTTGAATCAATCTGTTTAATTCAGTTTTTAATAACTGCTCATTATGAAAGCCATTCTTAATAATATTGGCACTGAGGCTTAAATCATTAAATATATTTTTAAAATATAAATCAGAAATAGAAGCAACTTTAGCTGCATACTCATAATTAGTTGCAAGAGAATTATTAATCAGTTGCTGTCGGTGAATTACATTGCTCACAATCAATGTAATTGAAAAAAGAATCACCAGACTCACAAGTAAAAGGATTAAAATCAATTTACGTAAATTAAGTTTGAGTGAAATGAGCAACTTTTGAACACTCATAACTTAATCCCCTGAATCTTTCAGAAATACAAAATGTATACAATATATTTCAATAATTATATTATGTGATGTGGTTCTCTATTTTAGATGAATAATATTCAGTTTGTAAGCATTTTTGAAGCTTAATCTGTTGCTTATTTTGTAAGCAGAAATGGTTTGGTCCATTTGTTCAATATATTTAAAAGATATGGGAAAAGACTAAGATCAAAAAAATAATAAGATACTGATTTAGTAAAAATTATATTTTTATAATATAAGAAAATTTTATTTAAAAGCTAAATTTTCTGTCTAACCTAATATAATTAAATAGATAATAAATAAAGATTTATTGATTAAAAAATAATCTTTTAAAAGGTAAATTATTTATTTTTCAAAGCCTTCACTATAGGGTGAAAGGTGGGATAAATAAGTGCTCAAAAGGATATCAATTAAATTTGAACACTTATTTATTTTAGGAAAAGTTAATTTTCTGATTTTACAGTTGTTTTCTCAATGAGAAAAATTAATTACTCTAAAGTACTTCTTAACATCCAGGCTGTTTTTTCATGCACATCAAGACGTTGCGTGATTAAATCTGCAGTCGGTTGATCGTTGACTTCATCAACAACTTCAAAAAGATTGCGTGCGGTACGAGCTACCGTTTCATGAGCATTTACCAATAAACGCAACATTTCTTGGGCATCTGGTACACCTTCTACTTCTTTAATAGCAGTCAGCTTAACAAATTGCTGGTAAGTGCCGGGTGCGGCAAAGCCTAAGGCCCGGATACGTTCTGCAATCAGATCAAGAGCATTCCACTGTTCGGTATATTGGGTCATAAACATGCTGTGCAGACTATTGAACTGTGGTCCGGTGACATTCCAGTGAAAGTTGTGGGTCATTAAATAGAGGGTATAGCTGTCTGCCAATAATTTAGATAGACCTTCGACGATTTTGGCACGGTCTTCGTAAGAAATACCAATATCAATTTTCATAGCTTTAGCATTTTTTTCTGAAGAGCCCATGTTTTACTCCTTAACAATTTTGTAGAGAGATATCTTTTAAAATAGAAGTTTGCCAGTCATGGCTGAAAAGATAGGAAATCTTGGCAGCATGACCTTTTATATGAAATAGATTTTTGCCACTATTTATATGTGGAAATAATTTTAAGTACTTCTGAGTTATATAGTTTATAGGACGGGCAAAGATATAAGTTTAGGCGTTCTGTATAGCCTGGTGACAGGATTGTAACTGTATAAAGAAATTAATTTTGCCTTATAAAACTCAAATGCCTAGATCAGTTTTTTAAAAACTTGTTTTCATTTGTAGATGATTAAGCCTTTATTTCATGATTTTATCTTTTAGTAAAAACTATCAGCTTTAAATTTTTCGAACTTTGTGATCGTAACTCGGTAAAAAAAACTGTGTAGTTAAGAAAAATAACAGAACTGTGCCTTTATTAAACAAGCCACTACAAAGACTCAGCAATGTATTCGTCAAATCTCGTTATGTTAGGGATACAGACGAAATCAATAAAAAGATTTTCATACTCAGCAACAGCTCACCGCATGCAGATAAAAGTGGAACTTTATTTTTCTGTAAAAACGCCAAGATGTTGAATAAAACTCAAGCGAATTTGAGATAGGCAAAAAAAGACTTCACTAAACTCAAGATCAGCAAGGAAAATGTCATGAAAATTAAGGCAAACAGTCCAGCCACAGGTAAAAATGGTTTAGATAAGCAGAATACCAATAAAAAAAGTGAGCAGCTTGATGTATACCGTAGCGACTCAGCCGAACAGACACTGACTACCAACCAAGGTGTCAAGATTTCGGATAACCAGAACAGTCTAAAAGCGGGCGTTCGTGGGGCAACTTTAATGGAGGATTTTATTCTCCGTGAAAAGATTACCCATTTTGACCATGAGCGTATTCCAGAGCGAATTGTGCATGCACGCGGTGTTGGAGCACATGGTTTTTTTGAAGCTTATCCAGGCAATGAAAAATGGACTAAAGCCGGGTTTCTAACCAATACCGGTGCCCAGACTCCAGTCTTTGTTCGATTCTCTACAGTACAAGGTCCTCGCGGTTCAGCAGATACGGTACGTGATATTCGTGGTTTTGCGACCAAGTTTTATACGGATGAAGGTAACTTTGACCTGGTGGCCAACGATGCGCCAGTATTCTTTATTCAGGATGGCATCAAGTTCCCTGATTTTGTCCATGCGCTGAAACCTGAACCACAAACCGAGATTCCATCAGGTGCGTCAGCACATGATACTTTCTGGGACTTTGTCTCTCTTGTACCTGAATCTGCACATGCGGTGATGTGGGCAATGTCAGATCGTGCTATTCCACGTAATTTACGCTCGATTCAAGGTTTTGGGGTGCATACCTTCCGTTTGATCAATGCCGAAAATAAAGCTGTCTTTGTGAAGTTCCACTGGACGCCTAAACAAGGTTTGACACAGCTGGTATGGGATGAAGCGCAAAAACTGGCAGGTAAGGATCCGGATTTCCATCGTCGTGACCTGTATGAAGCGATTGCTTCCGGTAATTACCCGGAATGGGAATTAGGCGTACAGATCGTTCCTGAAGAAGATGAGATGAAATTTGATTTTGACTTGCTGGATGCAACCAAAATCATTCCGGAAGAACTGGTTCCAGTGACTCCAATTGGCCGTATGGTGTTGAACCGTAATGTTGATTATTTCTTCGGTGAAACTGAGCAGGTCGCTTTCTGTCCAGGTCATGTCGTACCAGGCATTGACTTTACCAATGACCCGCTACTACAGGCACGACTGTTCTCTTATACTGATACTCAACTAAGCCGCTTGGGTGGTCCAAACTTCCATCAGATTCCAATCAATAAGCCGGTTTGTCCATTCCATAACAACCAGCGTGATGGTCTGCATCAACGTCTTATTCACACCGGACAGGCCAACTACGAACCAAACTCGATTGATGACAACTGGCCGGCTGAAGCGCCAGGTGCGACTCAGGCAGGTGGTTTCGAAAGCTATCAGGAACGTATTGACGGTCATAAAATCCGCCAGCGTAGTGAGTCTTTTAATGATCACTTCACTCATGCCCGTTTATTCTATCAAAGCCAGGCACCGCATGAGCAGAAGCATATTATTGATGCCTATGTCTTCGAACTGAGTAAAGTACAGCGCCAAAATATCCGTGAACGTGAAGTTCTCGAAGTGCTGTGCAATATCGACTTGACGCTGGCTCAACAGGTTGCGGACCAGTTAGGAATTGAAATCCCAGCTGAGAAAAAAGCTGCCAAACTGCCTGATGTTCTAATTTCTAAACGTCTGTCTTTTGAAGCGTTTAAACCTGCCGATATTAAGGCACGTAAAATCGCGATTCTGGCACATGACAAAGCCAATGAAGCCAGTATCAAAGCTGTACAGGCTTGGGCTGAATCAGAGAGTGCTGTGGCTGATGTTTTAACACCTCGTCCAGGACCAGTCCTGAGCCAGCAAGGTACAGTGATCCCATCTGATGGTATGCAGAAAGCTGAACCTTCGATTGCCTATGATGCTGTAGTTATTATCGATGGTGATAACTATGACATGGTGCTGAAAGATGGTATCGCGACTCACTATCTGCTTGAGGCTTATAAGCATCTGAAACCGATTGTCTTCTTGGGAGATAAAGGTCAGCTGATTGAAGATCTAAAACTGATTAGTGATGAAGGTACTTTAGCAAATTCTCAATTCGATACAGTGCAAGATAGCTTCAAGACCTTGATCATGAATCACCGTGTTTGGGCGCGTGAATTGATCTCAGAAACTATTCCTGCATAAATACCATGAGAATAGAAGCTTCGGCTTCTATTCTCTATTTCAAGGAATAAAACTTTTATGGCGAGACCAGATCCTAAAAAATTACTGGCACAGATGCAAAATGCGCAATGGAGCAGGGAGCAGGATATTTATCTGATCGAACATAACCATCTACCTATGAGTCAACTTAGAGAACAATTGCCTTTTAGTGAAGAAGAAATTATGGCACGCCGTAAGGTATTAGGACTGATGACCCGTTTAAAACAGATGAAAAGACTTTTTCCTTAACTGGCTTTCATCAAATGACCACAATATCGATATTTTTGAGGAAGCACTTTTATGGACCTCAGTTCAATATTAGAAAGATTTAAAAATTCATCATTAGAACCTAAAGAAAATATTCAAATGACTTTGAAGGAACTGGTGCAACTTTCGGATCAGGTTCCTTTTCCTGCATCAGGGGAAACTTTAAAACGCTGGCAAATTTTAAGCCAGATCTCGGCAACCAATTTAAGTCTGGGTAAAATATTTGAGTCGCATCTGGATGCACTCGCAATTCTGCATGAATTAAATATTCCGGCAAATCCTCATCAGCTCTGGGCAGTCTGGGCAGCAGAAGGAGGGCCTCAACCATTGCAGCTGGATGAAGGCAAGCTGACTGGCATCAAAACCTGGTGTTCCGCTTCGAGCTGGGTAGAGTCAGGTTTACTGACGTATCGGGATGAACAAAATCGCTCTCAATTGCTAATTGTAGATATGCAGCAGCCTGGTATTCAGCATGACCATACTGTCTGGCAAGCTTTGGGAATGCAGCATACGTCCACGGCTCAACTGGAATTTAATCAGGTCCCTGTCAAAAAAGTTGCCGATCCACATGCTTATCTGGATCGGGTGGGATTCTGGCATGGAGCAGCAGGCGTTGCCGCTTGCTGGTATGGTGCGACAGTAGCTCTTGCTGAATATCTGCAGCAGGAACAGTTAAGAAAACCACATATGTATAAAGCCATGTATCTGGGTGAAATCAGCCGTGATCTTTTAGCTACTCAAGCTTTGTTCTATCGGGTTGCAGAATTGATTGACCAGCAACCTAAATTTCCTCATCAACTTCAGATTCAGGCTTTGCGTGCGCAGGTTGAAGCCACTGCATTAAATGTACTGAACCAGGTCGGAAAAGCGCTTGGCGCATCGCCTTATTGTACCAATTCTTATTTTGCCCAGCTCGCAGCAGATCTGCCGGTATTTATCCGTCAAAGCCATGCTGCTTTTGATCTTGAGCGTATTGGAGAACTAAGCGCACAGGAGGAAGAACTATGGGCACTTTAAAACATGAGATTGTCGAAGATCGTGTGATCCATGGGGAAGGGACACGGGTGGAAGAATGGCGTAACTGCGAAATATTACAGCAGATGCCAGAATTTGATATTTCCAGTGTAATTCCTGCAGATGCCAGAGTCTGTATTGTGGCACCGCATCCGGATGATGAAATTCTCGGATGTGGCGGACTGATGCAACGTCTGGATAAACTCGGCTATAAGATTGTACTGTTTGCAGTGACCAATGGTACGGCCAGCCATCCCGGTTCGAGTCTGTATACGCCAGAAGAATTGAACCAGATTCGTCCAGCAGAAACGCGTCAGGCTCTGGAAGAATTGTCCCTAGTACAGCCAGTTCTTCGGATTGCTTTGGATATTCAGGATGGAAAAGTGGCTGAGCAGCGAGATTTGCTCAAACAGCAATTGCATTCGTATTTGCAGCCTAATGATGTATTGGTCACGACTTTTGTTCATGATGGACATCCAGATCATGAAATAACCGGGCAGGTCGTCCAGCAACTCGCCACTGAGCTACAGTTACCATATATTCAAGTTTTAATCTGGGCATGGCACTGGGCTACACCAGGAGATACCAGAATTCCGTGGACTGTTGCGCACAAACTCAGGCTGACAGATGAAGAATTAAAATGTAAAGCCCGAGCTGCACGATGTTTTAAGAGTCAGCTTGAGAATGATCCGACGACAGAACAGGCACCGATTGTTCCTGAGCATGCATTAGAGCGTGTTTTACAGCCATGGGAGGTTTATCTGTATGAACAGTAAATCAACCTATGATCATGCCTATTTTGATGCTCTGTATGCCCTGAACCAAGGAGATCCATGGCATTATGAACAGCGCTGGTATGAACAGCGTAAACGTCAAATTTGTAAAGCGCTCTTGCCCAAACTGCATTTTGAATCTGCCATAGAAATTGGTTGCAGTAATGGCATGCTAAGTCAGGAACTAGCTCCTCATACCGGAGAACTCATCTGTCTGGATGCCAATACGACAGCGATCCAGCTAGCGCAACAACGTCTGCAAGATTATTCTCATGTCAATTTTGTCCAAGGCGTTGTTCCGGAAGACTTACCAGAGCGTAAGTTTCAGCTAATTGTGCTGAGTGAAGTTTTATATTATCTGGATCAGTCCGCTTTAGAGAAATTGACCCACTGGCTGCAGCACGCCCTTGATGCAGAAGGCTGTATTCTGGCTTGTCACTGGCGGGCACCGATTTCTGGTTTTGGCTTTACTGGTGATGATATTCATGACCATCTAAATACTCACCTGCCTTATAAAAAATGTTCACAACTTCAGGAACCTGATTTTCTGATTGATGTCTGGATAAATAACCCACAGTCTGTGGCAGAGCAAGAGGGCCTTAAATGAATAAAATTGGTGTGGTTATTCCTGCCTGTAATGAAGAAGCCTTTATAGAACGCTGCTTGCTGGCCTTAAAAAAAGCACAATTTGAATTTTATCAATACCTTGGTTCGTCTGGAAATATTCCCGAGATTAAGATTTTAGTTGTCTTAGATAGTTGTACCGATCAAACTGCGATCAAGGCCAGACAATTAGGTATAGAAACCATCAGTTGTAACTTTCGTTCGGTGGGTAAGACCCGTCATTTAGGAATTCAAAAAGTAATTGAACAAGGATGCGACTGGATCTGTTGTACTGATGCGGATTCATGTGTTCAGGAGGACTGGTTCAAGATCATGTGGCAGCACCAACCCACTGATGCAATTTGTGGAGTCGTTGATGTCGACGAATGGAAGCATTTAAGCCTGGAAGCCCGATTGAAATATTTAGGTCACTATCAGGATAAAATGGATCATCGCCATATCCATGGTGCAAATTTATGTTTTAAAACAAGTATATATAATGATTTTAATGGGTTTCGCCAGCTAGATTGTCATGAAGATGTCGACTTTGTTCGCCGTTTACAACAGGCAGGAGTCGACATTACTTGGTCCAATCAGTTGAGGGTAGCGACCAGTAGTCGACTAGAATCAAAAGTTGCTGAAGGTTTCGCCTGTTTTTTACAAAATCTTGAGTTACAGGAAGCAATGAAAAAACCGATCAGCGTATACAAATAAAACTATAAAATTATAAATTTTATACAATCAATTACTTGTAAAAAATTTAAAAATTCATCTCTAAAAGCTATTTCATTTAGAAAAATTCTGTTTATAATTCACACAAATTAAGCCCTGCTACTTATATTTTCCAGCTATAAGTCCGCGGGGTTTTTCTATGGATGATCGGTAATGGATGCCTGAGCTCTTTCTTTTGGAATGACAATGTTAAATTCACAGCTAATTTCTCGTCTTCAGTCTCCATCACCGTATCTCTGGCAGAAAATCGCCACTGCACTGTGTTTTTTTAGTCTAGGTTTTAGTACAGCTGCCTGGGCGCCATTAATTCCTTATGCGCAGCAGCGCTTATTGCTGAATCATGCTGACTTTGGTTTGCTTTTGCTATGTGCCGGAGTTGGCTCAATGCTGGCCATGCCATTGGCAGGTCGTATGGCAAGCAAGTTTGGCTGTCGTGCTGTGCTGGCTGTTATTCTGGCTGCATTTCTATTCATCTTGCCTGCGCTAGCGATTAGCCCTACCAGCTTGATGATGGCAATTACCCTGTTTTTCTTTGGCGCCAGTGCTGGTGCTTTGGGGGTAACCGTAAATATTCAGGCTGCCCAGATTGAAAAACTCATGGATAAAAACTTGATGTCGGGTTTCCATGGCGTATGTAGCTTGGGTGGTCTGGTTGGTGTATTGGGCATGACCACGTTAATGGGATTTGGTCTGGCACCTTTAACTGGCGCACTAGTCGTAAGTGTGATGTTGCTTGCGATTGCGATGCTGGCAATTCCATTTTGCTTGGGTGGTCAGTCATCAACTACAGAAGAAACTAATACAGCTACAGCAAAACCTGCGAAAAAAGCGCTACCAACATTCGCAATTTTAGGTATTGGCCTGATCTGTTTTGTATCTTTCCTGTCTGAAGGTGCAGCAATGGACTGGAGCGGTATTTATCTGGCAACCCAGTTTAATGTACCTGCAGCGCATACCGGTTTGGCTTATAGTTTCTTTGCTGGCTTGATGGTACTTGGACGTTTTAGCGGTCATCTCATCATTCAAAGCTTAGGTGAAAAAACCACTATTTTATTAAGTGCTTTACTGGCTGCAGCAGGCTTATTCATGGTGATCTTTGCACCAGTATGGCAAGTCGTTTTAACTGGTTATGCGATCTTGGGTCTAGGTAGTGCTAACATCGTTCCATTGATGTTCTCTCGTGCAGGCCGTCAAAAATCTATGGCTTCACATGTAGCATTATCTTATGTATCGGTATTTGCTTATACAGGTTCTTTGATCGGACCAGCGCTGGTAGGTTTCGGCAGTGAAATTATTGGCTTGCGTTTAGTATTTACGGTCATCGCAGTTGCTTTAATGAGCATTGTAATCCTGAACCATCTGACTGCCGGTCATAAAGAATCAGAAAAAGCAGAAGGTCTTATTGCCAGCCTAGACCACAAAGCACCAGCATAAAGCTGGTGTTTTTTTATGGGCTTTCAGACTTTAAGCATGCATATTGAACTGGGTCGAGATGCCTTTGGCCACTGGTCGATAAATTCGCAGGCTTTGTGATTTTTTCAGGTCAGACAGGAACTGATCACGCCAGCGAATGATATCGAAATTCTTCAAGCCTTGTTGTAAATAGCGGTAACGTTCCAAACGTTCCGACTTAGGCATACGCAAGGCTCTTTTCAAGGCTTTGGCCATACTGTCCTGATCATAAGGATCGACCAGTAAGGCTTCCTTCATTTGCTCGGCAGCCCCGGCATATTTAGACAGAATCAGTACGCCTGGATCTAATGGATCTTGCGCAGCAATATATTCTTTGGCGACCAGATTCATCCCGTCACGGATTGAATTCACCCAGCAAATATCCGCCTTACGATAGAGCTGCATCAGGGCTTCATGACCCAAAGTGTCATAGCTACAGTCAAAAGGCAGCCAGTTTGCATTGCCATGCTGATGGTTTAAATTCTGCACCGCAGCCTGGAACTGTTCATAAAGTTTTTTATAGCTGTTCACATCCAGTCGGCATGGGCAGGCAATCTGTAACTGTTGGAACTGATTTTTAAATTCAGGCTGTTCATCCAGCAACTCCTGGAATGCATGAATTTTCTCCAGCAGCCCTTTACTGTAATCAATCCGATCAACAGAAATGATGGTCTTATGGGCATGTGCTTGATCCAGATCAAAGGGCAGGTCAGTGACTTGACTCTCAGCAGCCTGCTTCTGAATCTGCGCCGGGTGTACACCGATTGGATAAGCTTTCACATAAATCCGTCTAGACTGATAACTCAGGATTTCATCATTGCGATGCTGGATATTTAATACCTGTTCCAGGAAATCAATACAGTTGGCCTGATCGCGTGGAGTTTGCAGACCGATGACATCAAAATCTGCCAGATGTCGGGCTAGTTCCTGATAAGGAGGCAGCGTTTGCCAAAGTTTCAGTTCTGGGAAAGGAATATGCAGGAAGAACCCAATCCGGTTGCGCATGCCTAATTTACGACAGTAATGCGCAACACTCAGAAAATGATAATCATGAATCCAGATGATGTCATGCGGTGAAGCCACCTGTTTCAGGTGTTTGGCAAAACGCAAATTGACATCTTTATAGGTTTTAAAATCCTGCGGTTGATATTCGACACGTTGATGCTGGTCATGCATTAACGGCCATAAGGCATTATTAGAAAAACCACAATAATAACCCTGGTACTGGGCTTCGCTTAGTGCACTAGTATGATATTCCACATTCTGATGTTTCAGAATCTGAAATTTCTGTTCCTTGTTCTGGTCAACTCTGGAGCCATTCCATCCAACCCAGATACCGCCTATATCTTGCAATGCATCCTGCAATGCAACAGCCAATCCACCAGCCTTCATACTTTCTGGGTTAGGTAGATTCACACGGTTTGATAACACAATGAGTTTAGACATGTGATTTCTCCAATCGTTGTTGTTCTTGTACTTCAATTACATTTAAAAATTCTTTCAGGAAGACCTGAACTTGAGAGACGTTTTCCAGTCTGTACCGTGCCAGGGTCTGGCCAGGGCCTACTTTGATTGAGCAGCCGTGAAGGGCATTGATGATTTTGAATCCGGCTTCATCGGTCAGGTCATCGCCGATAAACATGGGATAATGATCAGTGAGATGGTATTGCTGAATAATCTGTTGAATCGCTGAACCTTTATTGGCACCTTTGGGCACCAACTCAAATACATATTTGCCAGCTTTTAACTCAAAGTCTGAAAACTGATTGAGACACTCCAACGCAAAGGCATGTACGCGATCTTCCAGTTGAGGATGTTCACGAAAATGTAGCGCAACAGAATAATCTTTAACCTCGATCCGCAAATCAGGGATTTGAACTGCCTGTTCCTGAATATATTGTTTTAGGGCTTGTAGCTGCGGCTTATTTAAAGAGATTAATGTCTTTAAATCAGCTTGATAGATTAATTCCAGACCATGTGATCCAGCGATATTCCATTGCAGAGGATGAATAAGTCTTTGTGCTTGTAAAATAGAACGACCAGTAACTAATATCAGCTGAATATATTGTTGTAAATTTTCCAATATATTTATAATTTCAGGTTGAATTATACTTTTATCTGGATCTGGGTGAAATTCAGAGATTGTTCCGTCAATATCAAGAAATAAAACAACCTGGTCTGAGTCCATATTCAGGTTGCAATCATTTAAAATCATCTTTGGCGATATATAAAAAGATGAGCTAGATGAATCTTCTAAATCTTGTTCCCTATGTATGCCTGACATAAATCCACCTAAGTACATGATATAAAATAGATTAAAATTTAGAGTTAAACTGTGTGATTTTTAATCTAATTAGTTTTATAACATATTCTATTTTTTAAAATGGCTTTAGGCGCAGAAAAGAAACACTTTTGACATGTAAAGTTACTTTGTAAAATTTGGAAATATTCAGTAGGAAAGATTGATATTCTTTGTATATTTGTAAAATAATTTTTCAGTGATTTTTAATATATTAATAATGATATTTAAGGTTATGCATATTAAGTGATTGAGTAATTTTGAGTGCTATAAATAAGACTCTTTTGATTATTTAATGTAAAAAATGGTTTTGATTTATATTTCTAGAAATTAATTCATTAAATTTCTATTAAATAATAGGCATTAAATTAGAAATATTTAAAAACACATTTAATATAAAATATAAATATAGCGCAGCCTATTAATTTTTTATTAAAGCCGGTTTTGAAAGGAAGGATAAATTATAAAATCTTGGTGCTACATAGAAGAGAGGTTTATATCGTTGAGAGACTAGGTGTAGACATAACCCCATCATAAAGAGGAGAGCAGAGTGCTTATAGCTCTCTCCAGACATCGTTCTCATCTTTCAATGGAATAGTAAAGTTAAAGTCATCATCATTACTGACTAAAAGACTGGTAGGGGTTTGCATCAAAACTTTTAAAACAGTACCAGCTTCAAAAATAATCGGGTGACAGTTTTCCTTTTCCAAGGTCACTGGCTTAAGTAATTCAATCACAGAACTTTCCATATTTTTATTCCCAAATATTGATACTTCGCTATTTTTTAATCTTAACATGATTTTTGCAAATTTAACTAATTTTTGAAAAACCGAGATATAAGTCAACAAGTCGGTCAATTTTTTCTTAAAAAACGCTGAAGCCAGTAATTTAAAGGGCTAGAGATTAAGATTTAATTTTCAAACGATTTGTATTTCTTAAACCCGAACATTTTAGTCCATTTACTAACGAAAAGAAGAGAAGGAGACAAACGGCCCCAAATAGTAAATCTAGCGCAAAATCTGCTTGTCACTTTTTGACAGGCCAGTCATGATCTCCTCCATTCTATTGCATACGTTATGCGCTAGTATTAAAGCAAGAATCATATAATCTGATATTAATTTGGCTTTAGCGATTTTGTGTTTGTATGTAATTTTTTACATTGAATTGCAAATTTATGCTGCAGTTCGTTGAAAGTCTGAAAATAAGAATAAACTGTGCGTCATTTGGATGACCCCTACATCTATAAGGAGAATTAAGCCCCAATGTTTAAGTCATTTTTTCCACAACCAGTGTGGTTTTTTAGTAGTCTGGTACTGTGGTTTCTGATCAATCTTGGCCTTTGGCATAGTGGTGGATCAGGCTGGGGTGTCTATTTAGGTATGACTGAAGGTTATCATGATCTTAAAATGCCGATAGGAATCAGCCGTTTCTGGGCGCCAAAATTTCTCTGGTTCTATCTCTGGTTTTTTGTGAGTACCGCGATATTCGCTACCTTCTGGTATTTTAAAGCGAAACATCCCTGGCAGCGCTGGTCCGTGTGGGGCTCGGCCTTTATCCTGTTCAATATCTGGTTTGGGGTGCAGGTTAATGTCGTCTTAAATGAATGGTATAGCCCGTTCTATGACCAGATCCAGAATATGCTCACCCAAGGGGGCGGAGATGTCAGCCTATTATATCAAGGTGCATTGACCTTTATTTATATTGCCATGGTCTATGTCACGCTGGCGGTGTTTAACCTGTTCTTTGTCAGTCATTATGTATTCCGCTGGCGTACGGCGATGAATGACTACTATACGGCGCATTGGGAAAAGTTACGTCATATTGAAGGGGCGTCACAGCGTATTCAGGAAGATACCATGCGTTTTGCCAAAACTACGGAACAGCTGAGTGTCTCACTTATTGAATCTCTGATGCTATTAATGGCTTTCCTGCCAATCCTGTATGAGTTATCGAGTCATGTAAAAGTACTGCCCATTGTCGGTGAAATACCGCATGCATTAATGTGGGCGTCGATCGGATGGGCAGTTCTGGGAACTGTGATTTTAATGATTGTCGGAATGAAACTCCCTGGACTGGAATTCAATAATCAGAAAGTTGAAGCGGCTTATCGTAAAGAGCTGGTTTATGGTGAAGATTATGCTGATCGTGCTCACCCGCTTACCTTGCAAGAACTGTTTAGTCGGGTACGTACGAATTATTTCCGTTTGTATTTCCACTATGCCTATTTCAATATGGTGCGCATCTGGTATCTGCAATTGGACAATATTTACGGATTATTTATTTTGTTTCCAAGTATTGCCGCGGGTGCGATTACACTGGGTTTGATGATGCAGATCTTGAATGTTTTCGGTAAGGTTCGTGAATCCTTCCAATATCTGATTTTATCTTGGCCTACGATTATTGAATTGCTCTCCATCTATAAACGTTTGAAAGCATTTGAATCACATCTCGATTAATTTTTTTCTTCTATTCATAGACAATTTTAAAAGCCAGACCATCATAGGTTTGGCTTTTTTATTGATTGATTTTTATTCAAAATCCAATTGAAAATTACGATCTGGAGAGGTGCTAAAAAATTAGGATGAATGGCACTAAAACATCCCAATATTAGGGTATCCAAGCTATTTTTTCTTGTCTAGAATTTTAAAGGCCAGCCAGAGTGGTGTTTAATTTCCCATAATATGGCGTATAAAAATAATTAGTGTACGTAAAGGAAATTATTCAAATTATAATCTCATTCAGACAGCGATAGAGAGCATAATTGCCGTTATCTTCCATGATAATAATATCTCTAATTTTTGTTGAATGAGTAACCGGAGAACTGATCTGTTTCTTCGGTTTTTTTATATCTTTTTTTCTACTGCTCTATCTTCTAATTGGCGAATAATCCAGCGTATTTACTGGCTTGGAGAATGTTAATTCGATCAATTTATCCGGCTATAAGCTAGATGGATTAGGCATTCTATTTCCTATTTTTAGTGATAGGTCTCGCTATATTTTTATATTTATCAATCTGTTGAGATTGTTGTTTTAGCACATTTGCTATATGTTATAGAGGCCTGGGGGAGATAAGCAGTGAAGCTAAAATTAATAATTCCAACAATATGTGTAGCAAGTCTGGCTGGATGTAACAGTATTCAGCAAATGAAATCAGATATGCAGCATCCTTATGCAAGTCCTCAAGAACTGATCGTTAAAAGAAACCTGAATCAGGCTGACGGTTCGGCAAAAGAATATGTTTATTCATGGGAAAAATCCAAGCAGCATTTAGAGCCACAATCCCTCTATCCACGAACCACTTTAAGCCAGTACTGTCATGAACGGGGCGGCAAGTTTTCTCTGTTATACAAAAGCCAGTTGGCTTCAGTAAAAGATTCTGCCCAGAAAAACCGTCTAAGCAAAAACCGTTATGTCACCCAAGGCATTGGTGCTTATCAATGTACGATGCCTCAAGGGCAAAACTGGATTGTTTCTATTGAGCCGATTTCTGAACGTCAGCCAGAAAAAAATAATACTACCCGTGTAGTCCGGATCCTGAGCAAACTTCAAAGCTCGGCTGAAGCGCGTCATTTCTATCAGGGCCATAAGGCTACGGCTAAGTCTAATAAAATTGCTGAAAAGAATGCGGCCAAAACCTCAGTCAAAGATGAGAAAAAGGAGGTAGATAAAAAAGAAGCCGATAAGAAAGAGATAAAAATCCCTGCTGTTGAACCGGCAGTGATTGCTGTTCCCGCTGCTCGTACAAGTAGTATCGAAACGCCACAACAGCAGCAGATGAAACTGTATGTAGCTGCACGCCGTGATATCAATAGCGGTAAGAACCTGAACAATGCCTGTAATAATGCCCAGCGTGCCTATAACTATGGCAAATTACAGGGTACAGAAGGAACACGTGTCTATACTGAATCGGGCATGTTAGTGGCACGCTGTTTAAGCAGTATTCCAGTCTATGCCAACCGTATTCCAAATTCCAAGGTTCAGGCCAAACGAGTACTGCAGAATCTGGCCACCAACTATAACCATACTGGGGCAAAGAATCAGTTGCGGCAGTTAAAATAAGTCTATTGTTTTCACATTCAGTTTGATCATTTATTTGGCAAAGTAGATGCACATGAAAAGTCATCTACTTTAAGTATTGGTGATATTTAAAAAAGTATTTCTTAAGCATAGCAGAACTTAAAAATAATATTTTTCTTTTGAAGATCAATGATAAAAGATAAATAGTTATTCTGTTGATAGGAATAAAAATTAATTATTATTGGGTCGCAAATCGAACCTCATTTCAGAGTAAATTTCCCGCCGCCATCTCAGATTTTCTTCTCTATCTCTCTTATTAAATGTAAGCCCATTCAACGGCATATTCTAAAAATTATTGGTATATCTCTTGCTTAAAAATTATCAGTTTTGTGCTTATGGACAGAGCAAGAAAAACTAATTGATTTTTAACATACACAATAATGAGATTTATCGCTTGAGAAAACATATTTTAAGTCATTTGATTCTTGTGGGTGCATTTCTACATTCACCTGTGAGTTATGCAGTGAGTACAACTTTATTAAAATCGGCAATTGATCTGAATGCGATTGATCGGACGGTTGATCCAAAGCAGGATTTTTATCAATTTGTGAATGGAAACTGGCTGAAAACCGCAAAGATTCCAGAAGATCAGGCATTGTCGGGTGCATTTGCTGAAGTGAGTATGAGATCAACCCAGCAGTTATTTGGCATTTTTAATGAGCTGGCCAAAAAACAGCATCCGCAAGGTAGCAATGAACAAAAGGTCGCGGATCTTTATGCCAGTTATATGGATACCGATCGGCTAGAACAGCTCGGACTTGAGGCATTGCAACAAGACCTGCAGCGGATTGAAAGTATCAAGACCAAAAAAGATCTGGCAGAATTTTTTGCCTATGCGGAAAAAATCAATCTGAATTTGCCATTCTCTACCCGTTTTTATCAGGACCGTAAAGCTTCTTCCAAGGCGATGATGTATGTAGGGCAAGGTGGTTTGGGAATGCCTGATCGTGATTTTTACCTGAGTGAGCAGCCTCGACAACAGGAAATTCGCAATACTTATCTGCTTTATATCGCCAATACCCTGAATTTTGCCGGTCAGCCTAAGCCGATTGAAGATGCTCGCACTATCCTGGCTTTGGAAAAGGCACTGGCAAAAATTAGCTGGTCCGCTGTGGAGCTGCGCAATGATGAGGTGAGAACCTATCTCGTTGAAACTAAAAATATTATTAACTATATGCCTTCTTTTGACTGGATGAATTATTTCTCAGAACTGGGCTTAAAAGGTGCAAGAAAAGAGGTTGCGATCTCGCAGATTAATTATTTGCGTCAGCTGGATCAGTTATGGAAGGTTGTTCCAATTGAAACCTGGCAAACCTATTTGAAATTCAATTTGATCAATAGTTATTCGCCATTTTTAACAGAAGTTTTTCAAAATCATCATTTTGAATTTTATGACAAAACGCTAGAGGGTGTACAAGCACGTTCTCCACGGAATGAGTCTGCCTTGAAGCTAACTAACGGTATTTTAGGCAATGTGCTTGGCAAGCTCTATGTAGAAAAGCACTTTAATGAAAGCCAGCGCCCAGCGATGCTGGAAATGGTGGAAAACGTCCGTAAAGCCTTTCATCTGAAACTGGATCAGGCAGACTGGATGGGTTCGGATACCAAAAAACAAGTGCGGCATAAACTGGATAGCATCAATATCAAAATTGGTTATTCGAAAACATGGCGGGATTATTCAGCCCTAGAGATTCGTAAGGATGATCTGATTGGTAATATCCAGCGGACCCGGCTATTCAATTACCAGCGTGAACTGGACAAGGTGGGAGAACCGATCGATCCAGAAGCCTGGCACATGTCGCCACAAACAGCCAATGCTTACTATAACGTCAAGCTCAATGAAATCGTATTACCTGCGGCAATCTGGCAGGCGCCATTTTATTATGATGATAGTCATGATCCTGCAGTGAATTATGGTGCTATAGGGGCTGTTATCGCACATGAAATTAGCCACGGTTTTGACGATAGAGGAAGCCGCTTTGATGCCAAAGGCAAGGGTGAAGAAACCTGGAACGAGCGCGACCGTAAGAAGTTCAATGAACGCACCAAAGCCTTAGTCGAGCAATATAAACAATATGAAGCTCTGCCAGGGCATAAGGTGAATGCGGAATTAAATAAAAGTGAAAATATCTCTGACAACCTGGGCTTAGGGATCGCTCATATGGCTTACCGCTTATCGCTCAAGGGTCAGACAGCACCTGTTATTGATGGCTTTAGTGGAGATCAGCGTTTTTATATAGGCTGGGCACAAGTCTGGCGTAGCAAAAGTAATCCTGAATATCTGTTAAATAGCCTAAATATTGCCAGCCACGCGCCAGGTCATGTACGTGGCAATGGCGCCGTCCGCAATCAGCAAAGTTTCTATGAAGCTTTTGAGATTAAAGAAGGGGACAAGATGTATTTATCACCTGAAAAACGAATCTCCATCTGGTAACAGGTTTTAAAAAACAGGTCTGTTCATCTGAAAAGAGACAGGCCTATTTTTTTATCTAAACGACCAGCATGCAGAGCCAAGACCAGTTTAAAAATTGGCATATGTGCTGCTTATAAAGATTTAAGTGTTTGATTATCAGGTCAACACGTATTGATAAATTCAACTGCGCAGTGAAGCGCGAGGATAGCAAGCTTTGAAAATTTTTCTAAAAACCGCATTGGTAAGTGCTTTATTAGCCGTTTCCTCTGCAAATTATGCTTCAGATCAAACCGCTATTGCAGCACTTGGCTCGGGGATTCATCTTCAACATTTTGATAAAAAAATCGCACCACAACAGGACTTCTATCAGCATGTAAATGGGCACTGGTTAGAGCATGAGGAAATCCCGGCTGATATGCCAAACTGGGGCGCATTCACGATTTTGCGTGAAAACTCGACCCAGCAATTACATGACATTGTAGAAGAGCTGGCGAAAACCAAATCGGATTATGGCAGCAATGAGCAGAAAGTGGGGAGCTTATATGCCAGCTTTATGGACACGGAAACTTTAAATGCAAAAGGTATCCAGCCGCTAAAAGCAGATATCGCCAAAATTGATGCCATGAAAAGCAAAAAAGATTTCACTTTGTTGCTTGCAGACTATGCAAAAAACCGTGTCAGTACACCTTTTGAATTTGGCGTGATTCCTGACTTGAAAAAGTCTGATCAAATGGCGGTGTTTTTGGGTCAAAGTGGTTTAGGTTTACCGGATCGTGACTACTATTTAAAAGACGATGAAAAACTGAAAAGTGCCCGTGAAACTTATGTTAAACATATTACTAAGCTGTTGACACTCTCGGGTGAAACAGAAGCAGAAGCGGCTGCACATGCACAATCTATCCTGAACTTAGAAACTGAAATTGCCAAAATTCAGTGGGATAACGTGCAGAACCGTAATCTCGAAAAAATGTATAACGTCTATACATTAAAAGACGTCAAAAGCCTGGTGCCAGAATTTGACTGGAAAACCTATTTTAAAGCGACGGGTTTAGACAAAAAAACCAAAACCGTGATTGTGGCGCAAAAAAGTTATTTTGAAGATTTAAACAAGATTTTAAGCAGCACACCCCTCGATGTATGGCAAACTTATTTCAAATTCCATCTGATTGATGGCGCTGCACCTTACTTAAGCCAGGAATTTGCTGATGCAAACTTTGAAATGTACAGCAAAACCTTACGCGGTGTGACCGAGCAACGGGCACGCTGGAAACGTGGGGTTGATATGACTAATGCCGTACTCGGTGAAAGTCTGGCACAAGTCTATGTCGCAAAACATTTCCAGCCTGAACAGAAACAGCGTATGGAAAAACTGGTAGAAAACCTGTTGCTGGCATTTGAACAGAATCTAGAAAAACTGGACTGGATGGGTGCAGAAACCAAAGCACAGGCACACCGTAAGCTGAAAAGCTTTAGAGTAAAAATTGGCTATCCAAATAAATGGCGTGACTATAGCAAGCTGGAAATTAAAGATGGCGACCTGATTGGTAATCTGCGTCGTACCAACAGTTTCAATTATGACATTGCGCTGGATAAGTTGGGGAAACCGGTTGATCGTGAAGAATGGCATATGCTGCCGCAAACGGTAAATGCTTACTACAACCCGATGGGCAATGAAATTGTTTTCCCTGCTGCGATTTTACAGCCGCCATTCTTTGATATGAATGCTGATGATGCCGTGAACTATGGGGCAATCGGGGCAGTAATCGGGCATGAAATCAGTCATGGCTTTGATGATCAGGGCAGCCGTTTTGATGCGGACGGCAATATGAAAAACTGGTGGACTGAAGAAGACGATAAAAAATTCAAGGAAAAAACCAAAGCTCTGGTTGAGCAATACAATGCTTATGAAGCGATACCGGGCTATCATGTCAATGGTGAACTGACCTTAGGTGAAAATATTGCTGATAACTCAGGTCTGGCAATTGCCTATGAAGCTTATAAACTGTCACTGAATGGCAAACCTGCTCCGGTGATTGATGGATATACTGGAGATCAGCGTTTCTATATTGGCTGGACACAGGCATGGCGTGCCAAAGTTCGTCCGGAACTGGCATTACAGCTGTTAAAAACAGACCCGCATTCACCAGCAGCCATTCGTGGCCGTGCGACCTTACTTAACCAGAAACCTTTCTATGAAGCCTTTAGCGTCAAGCAAGAAGATCCAATGTATCTGGAAGAAGATAAACGGGTAAAAATCTGGTAAGTCTGATTTCCTTATTCGATTCCAAAAATCCTGACTGATGTCGGGATTTTTTTATCTCTCAGGTTACAGAGTTCTACAGGTTTTCCAGCCTTTTACATGCTACAAAGAAACTGCATTGTTCAAGCAGTTTGAACAGGTGAAAAAGGAAAGGAATATGGGCTTTAAAGCTTTATCGGGTTTTCGGGCAGTCTTCATGACCACAGCATTACTGGGTGCTACTCAGATTGCGACAGCTGGTCCAACAGTTGATCAGCTTAGTGACTGTTTAATGAAATCCACGACGGCCACCGATAAAACCACAGTCTTGCAATGGACCTTTGTGGCATTGGGTAATCATCCTGATCTGAAAGCTTTTAGCAATGTAACCGCAACTCAAAAGGAAACGCTCGACAGAAATTTAGCGACGGTTTTACAGCGGATTCTGGTTGAGCAATGTCCAACCCAAACCAAAGCGGTGATTCAGGCTGAAGGAGTACAAGCAGTGGGTGAAAGTTTCCAGGAGCTTGGGCAGGTCACAGGTGAGGAAATACTGAAAAATCCGGAAATCAAAAGTCAGCTGAATGGTGTACTCAAATATATCGATATGAGCAAACTGGTCACGACGTTTTTGACCCCTGACGTGTGGAATAAACTAGGCATCACCCGTTAATGGATTGCAGATGCAGCCAAACTTAAACCGCAAAAATGTGGTTTAAGTTTTATAAAGCTTGCTTGGAAACAGTCGGTCCCGAATTTCATTCCAGTTGGTCGACAGCCAGCAAATAAATGAACCTAAGGTAACCATCATCGTGCCAATCCAAAAGGTGTGGGATAGACTGGTATTCAGTACCCACATGGAAATGATAGACGAAAAAATCGGGCTAAAATAAGACAATGCGACCAGCATCGCGATATTGCCCTGGTTAATCCCGATATTCCAGGCTGCATAACCCAAGCCAGTTACGACTGACACCAGCAACATATACAGCATGATATTCAAGTCAATATTAAGAAGTTGTGGTAGTTGTTCGTGATCTAACAGCAGCGTCTTGCTCCAGAGAACCACACTTACCATCGCGAAAAAGAACACGATCGGGTTATGTCCTTGGCTGTATTTTTTGGTAAATACACAATATAGCGACCATAAACTCGCCCCAATAAATGCCAATATGTAACTGGTTGGATTGGCTTGCATGTTATGAATGACGGTTGCTAAATGAATATCGCCGTTGCCCGTCTGGATATAAAAAATACCTGCCAGACTAATACTGAGCCCAACCACCACCAAGCTATGAAATTTTAATTCATGAAATAAAATCAGCATGGCGATGGTCATACTGGGCCACAGATAATTCACCAGACTAATTTCAATGGCTTGCTGTGCAGTTTGTGCGAGTGCTACGGCATAGGCAAAGCAGATTTCATACACCATAAATAATGCAGCTGCACTCAGCAGATAAAATTTGGGTATGGTTTTGAGTTTGGGAACGCCAAAAACAGCCAGTAACAGCACGGTGCTTAAGCTATACATCATAAGTACAGCCAGGTCAGGTCCAATACTAAAACTGATTTTTTTGAGCAATCCCACGATAGACGACCACTGTAAAATGGCACTTAAGCCAATCAGCGTAGCAAGGTTTTTCGACATGGTAAGGGCGGGATGGGAGAATGTGCAGATTGTATTCCTGTTGAGTGATTTTCAATATGGGATAAACACGATTTTATGATCAAATTCAAAAAAATCGTTAACAACCGCTTTATGATTTGAATATCCCGATCATGAATTTAATGATCCAGAAAATGGGTGTGAAAATTAGCTCGATACCATCGGAAAGGTTGGCAATTTTGCTTTGTCTGGCTGTGAGTGTACGTGGTTTGATAGATTTACGTCTTCTTGACTGATATGCGCTAATGGTGAAGATAAGAATGATCAGGATAATGCTAAGTAAGATAATGTAATTTGGCATTTTTTTTGTTTTTCTTCGATTTGTTTTTTGATTTTATAGCATGAATTTAACCTTTCTCTAAGCCTCTCTAATGCTTCATTTTAGAAATACCTTTCTCTAACCCTCTCCTAAAAGGAGAGGGAACTTCCAATATTAAATTTATAGCGGCTTTTAATTAGGAATGATTTCTCCCTCTCTCTATGGGATGAGAAGCACTGCTTCGCAAGGGGGTGAGGGAGAATTGCAAAAAATCAGGATAAAACTTCTCAAACTCTTCATTCACCGCTTCATCCCGTAGCAAATAACCTTTCGGTTGAATATAGCTATAAATTTCCCGTGCAGGCTGTTCATGCCAGCCAACATTAAAAGCGCAAAGTTTTGGGAAAAATTGCAGATGGCTATAGTTCAGATTGTTATGAATCCAATAGGCAAGTTGTTGCCAGTTGGCTTGGTCTTTTTCATACAGTTCTAGAAATGAAGGAATGACTATACATGCCGTTGCGCCGTAGCCTTTTTCGTCAGGATAGTCCCAAATATGGCTGGCAAAGTTTTTCTTGTTATTGGCGCAGTTATGTCCTTTTTTATTGCCGAGTTGATTGACGCTTAGTTATTGGAAAGGTGAATGAATAGCAATGTTAGGATGGTTAAGAGTATATTTGTGTGTTTTGATCATTTGTATTTATTAAACAGATATACGTTTTTAGAATATTAATTTTATTCGTCCTGTAAAAATATTAAACCATTGAAAATTCGGAATTTGCCATCAGATAGGTTACGGGGAAGTTTTTTATAATTAAGGGATATTAGTGCCACGTACACAGCAAGAAATTCAAGATATTCAAAATATCGTCACGATTAGAGCAATCCCTTACTTAGTGCATTTTACACGATTGGAAAATTTATATTCTATTTTGAATAACGGTTTAGTTCCTCGAGCAGTAATTGATAATTCTCCTAAAAATAGTCCATTTAGAGTTGCTCAAGTAAACGACGAGATACGTGTAGATTATAAAACTACATTTAATTGTGCATCAATTGGTTTCCCAAATTGTCGTATGTTCTACAAATATCGTCAACTTAAAGGGGCAGGATGGGTTATTTTATTACTTCGGCCAAAAATTCTTTGGGAAAAAAATTGTTTATTTTATCCTGTGAATGCAGCATCAGCTACAGTAAGTTATTTGCCAATAGCACAATTTTCTACAGCTCAAGCACTAGAAAATATGTTTGTTGGACAAAGAGATCAATGGCTTCAACCACATGATCCAACTGACGTACAAGCTGAAGTTATGATTGAGGGTATCATTGAACCCGCTTACATAGGTTTATGTATATTTGAAGCACAAGAGTTAGCTAATAAATATGCTAAAGATTTTCCGAATATAAAAATGATTAAGCATGATCCCTTATATTCTAACCGCCAATATGCTAGAGGAAATGGGTTTCATAGGTAATTAATATGGCTATACGTCCAGTTTTTATCCCTGAGTTTGAAAAAGAATTTCTTGTTAGGAAGGAAAATGTAGACTTTCAATTTTTCTCAGGATTCGCCCCTAGTCAAAAACAAAAGTCTATTGATTCCTTGCATAGTGAGATAGCGAAAAAACTTGGTATTTCTAAAGTATTAGAGGTATCAAGTAAATCTCGAGATCAATTGGGGATTGATCTTAGTGCCTTTAATTTAATGTTAAAAGATCCTAGTTCTGGGACAGAGTTTAGCGTTGAATGTGCATTTCAGAGTAGTAAAGTTTTTGAATATGGTGGTCCTTATATTGATCTATTAAATAAATCATCTCGTGAAGCAAAGAAAGATGAAAGAATCAGGACTTCAGGGAATATTATCAAATTTGTTTTTTATAATCGTGAGTGGGATATTTTACCAAGAACAGCATTCTACGATTGGTTGTATATGAATGCATTAAATGCAAATAAGCAATATCATGCTATGCTTGAAAACTATAATGCTTTCACAGATATTGAGTTTAATCCTGAGAAATCTATAAATTGTCAGGCTCATGCTATTGCCATGTTCATGTCGTTAAAACATAGGGGGTTATTAGGAGAGATTAAAAACCAAAAACGCTTCCTTGAAATTTATGAGCAATTTAATTCTCATCAAAAATCACCTTATATTGATGATAAAAGTCAAATGAAAATGAATTTTTAAAAAAAAACCCGCTTTCGCAGGTTTTTTTTAAAAGAAAGATCAACTTAACCAATCAATTTCTTCATCAATTCATTGACTTGAGCGGGGTTAGCTTTACCACGTGATGCTTTCATCACCTGACCAACCAGACCGTTGAAAGCTTTCTCTTTACCAGATTTATACTCTTCAACCATCTTCTCGTTGGCACTAAGCACTTCATTAATAATCGCTTCAATCGCGCCTGTATCAGTTTCCTGTTTCAAGCCTTTCTCAGCAATAATCTCGTCTGCAGTTTTGCCTTCTTCCCACATAAAGCCGAACACTTGTTTCGCAATCTTGCCGCTAATGGTGTTATCAACAATACGTGCGATCATACCGCCCAATTTTTCACTCGAAACAGGAGAGTCGGCAAGGTCTAGGCCAGCTTTGTTTAAAGCACCTGAGAATTCACCCATTACCCAGTTTGCCGCAATCTTACCTTGTGCAGCACCGCCAGCAGCTTTCACCACATCTTCGTAAAACTCTGACATTTCACGAGTCAGTGTCAGTACGTGAGCATCATACTCAGTCACACCGAAGTCAGCCACGAAACGCGCACGACGAGCAACAGGAAGCTCAGGCATTTGCGCTTTAATCGCTTCGATTTGCGCATCTGGAATCACCACAGGCAACAAGTCTGGATCAGGGAAGTAGCGGTAATCATTCGCTTCTTCTTTAGAACGCATTGAACGGGTTTCCATCTTCACAGGGTCGAACAGACGAGTTTCTTGGTCGATAGTGCCGTCCCATTCCAGAATTTCCATTTGACGTTCAATTTCAACATTGATCGCTTGTTCAATGAAACGGAATGAGTTCAGGTTTTTCAATTCACAACGTGTACCGAACGGTTGACCCGGACGGCGTAAAGACACGTTACAGTCGGCACGGAACGAGCCTTCTGCCATGTTACCGTCAGAAATACCTAACCAGCGAACCAGCGTATGAATTGCCTTAATATAAGCCACGGCTTCTTCAACTGAACGCATATCCGGTTCAGATACGATTTCAAGCAGAGGAGTGCCGGCACGGTTCAAGTCGATACCTGACATGCCTTCGAACTGGTCGTGGATGGATTTACCAGCATCTTCTTCAAGGTGCGCACGAGTCACGCCAATGCGTTTGACCGTGCCATCTTCAAGCTGGATGTCGATATGACCCAAGCCCACAATCGGATTGTCCATCTGGCTGATCTGGTAGCCTTTTGGAGAATCCGGATAGAAGTAGTTTTTACGTGCAAATACTGAAGCCTGATCGATATATGCATCGATCCCCAGACCAAAGCGAATCGCAAGATCAACCACTTCCTTGTTCAGTACTGGCAACACGCCCGGCATGGCCAAATCTACAAGGCTGGCTTGAGTGTTTGGATCATTACCAAACTCGGTCGATGAACCAGAGAAGATTTTAGATTTAGTCGCAAGCTGAGTGTGAATCTCGATACCAATAACGACTTCCCAACCGTCAATCAGGTTAGATTTTGGTTTAGCAGCGTTTTTAGCCATTATGCGATCTCCTCAGCAATTGCAGCGCGTTTTGTATGCCAATCTGTTGCTTGTTGATACTGATGCACCACAGACAACAATTGAGATTCTGACCAGTAGTTACCAATCAACTGTAAGCCAACTGGCAAGTTGTCTTTGTCAAAACCAACAGGCGCGTTAATCGCAGGAAGACCTGCAAGGTTGACCGCGATGGTGTAGATGTCACCTAAGTACATTTCAACCGGAGACAGGTTTGCACCGATACGATATGCAGTAGTCGGTGCAGAAGGCGCAGCGATGACATCTACAGATTCAAATGCTTTTAAAAAATCTTGCTGGATTAAACGACGTACTTTTTGTGCTTTCACATAATAAGCATCGTAATAACCGGCAGACAGGGCATAAGTACCGATCAGGATACGACGCTGAACTTCAGCACCGAACCCTTCTGAACGGGAACGTTTGTAAAGGTCGAGAAGATCTTTTGGCTCTTCACAACGGTAGCCATAACGTACGCCGTCATAACGAGACAGATTGGAAGATGCTTCAGCCGGTGCGATCAGATAGTAAGTTGGAACATAAGCTTCTGTCATGTTGAGATCAATCTCAACCAGAGTTGCACCCATTTCTTCCAGTTTTTTCAGTGATTCTTCAACGCGTGCTTTCACGTCTGCATCCAGGCCTTCCACATTGAAGTACTGTTTAGGAATACCAATGCGCAGACCTTTTACAGAAGTCCCGTTCAGGTTTGCCACATAGTCATCAACATCTTTATCCATTGATGTTGAATCTTTAGCATCGTGACCGGCCATCACATTCATCAGGTAAGCACAGTCTTCAGCTGAACGTGCCATTGGGCCGCCTTGGTCTAGAGATGATGCATACGCGATCATACCAAAACGTGATACACGGCCATAAGTCGGTTTTAAACCAGTCAGACCACAAAAAGATGCTGGTTGACGGATTGAACCACCGGTATCCGTACCGGTTGCAAAAGGTGCTAGATCAGCAGCCACAACCGCAGCAGAACCACCTGAAGAACCGCCTGGAACGTGATCTAGTGCCCAAGGGTTTTTGGTCGCGCCAAAATAAGAAGACTCGGAAGTTGAACCCATGGCAAATTCATCCATGTTCACTTTACCAAGTGTGACTAAGCCCGCAGCTTTACCTTTCGCTACAACGGTCGCGTCGTAAGGAGAGATAAAATTGTCCAGCATTTTAGAACCGGCAGTGGTTTTAATGCCTTGGGTACAGAAAATATCTTTATGTGCAATGGGCACACCAGTCAGGGCGGTGGCGTTGCCTGCTTTGATTGCAGCATCGGCAGCATCAGCTTGAGCCAATGCCTGTTCAGCAGTCACGGTCACATAAGCCTTGACCTGTGCATCAATTTTTTCGATGCGGTTTAAATAGTGTTGAGTCAATTCGCGGGATGAAAATTGAGCATTTGCCAAACCTTCAGTCAGTTCACGAATGGATAAGCGGTGTAAATCTGTCATGAGAAATAATTCTTTACGTTTAATTTAATAAAAAGAATGAACTGGGTAATAATTACTCAATCACGCGTGGGACGAGATACAAACCGTCCTGTACAGCAGGTGCAACTGCTTGGTATTCCTCACGATGATTACTTTCCGACACGACATCTTCACGTAAAGGCTGTGGGTGGTCGAAAGGGCTTTTCAGTGGTTCAACACCGTCAGTATCGATGCCTTTCAGGGTTTCCATCATGCCTAAAATTTTATTTAAACTTTGAGCATATTCAGCAGATTGCGTATCATTAAGAGATAACCTTGCGAGGTTGGCAATAGCTGAAACTGTTTCTGCATTTAAATCTGCAGAAGACTGTGCATCCGATGTAGACATAATATTACCTAATCAGTATTAAAAAAAATTCAAATTATCATGCGTTATGATAAGCGATTGACTTGTCCAAATCATCACATTTAGTTAAAGTGGCCACCTTGCGTCCATATAAAGTTTAACTGAGAACGTCCCCGTGATTCTAAAACGACTAATAGGCTTGTTTTCGCCAGATCTCGCTATTGATTTAGGTACTGCAAATACACTTATTTATGCGCCAGGACGAGGCATTATATTAAATGAACCGACGGTTGTAGCCATCCGTCACAGTGGTTCACATAAAATTGTTGCTGCCGTAGGTCTTGACGCGAAACAAATGCTTGGTCGTACCCCAGCAAATATTTCTGCAATCCGTCCGATGAAAGACGGCGTGATTGCGGATTTCGAAGTGACCGAAACCATGTTAAATCAGTTCATTGGTAAGGTACACGAAAAACGTTTATTCCCGCCAGCGCCACGCGTGGTGGTTTGCGTGCCATGTAAATCGACACTGGTTGAACGCCGTGCGATCCGTGAAGCAGTTTATAATGCGGGTGCACGTGAAGTACGTCTGATTGAAGAGCCGATGGCAGCTGCAATTGGTGCAGGCATGCCGGTTGAGCAGGCGTGTGGTTCGATGGTTGTTGATGTGGGCGGCGGTACAACTGAGATTGCAGTAATTTCATTACAGGGCTGTGTATATGCAGACTCGCTGCGTATTGGCGGTGATGTATTTGATGAACAGATCATCAACTACGTACGTAAGGCACATGGTTGCGTGATCGGTGAAACCACAGCTGAAGTGATCAAAAAAGAAGTTGGCATGGCACTTCCAGATGAAGGTGCAAAACCGCTGGAAATTGAAGTTCGTGGCCGTAACTTGGCTGAAGGTGTGCCTCGCGCGATTGTGGTGAACTCGGATGAAGTCACTCAAGCGATCTCTGATCCACTACAAAACATCGTGTCTGCGGTGAAATCTGCATTGGAACAAACACCTCCTGAACTGTCTTCTGACATCGCTGAACGCGGGATCGTGTTGACCGGTGGTGGTGCATTGCTGCGTAACCTGGACAAGCTTCTTGCAAAAGAAACAGGTCTGCCTGTTGTGGTTGCTGAAGATCCACTGTCTTGCGTGACTCGTGGTGGTGGTAAGGTACTCGAATTCTTCGACAATCCAAATCATGACATGTTATTTGTAGGCTAAGACAAGGATTCGGCGGGTGCAAGCACATCTGTTTTCTCGACAACCGCCATCTTTTCGCTCTTTTATCATTGCACTGATAACATGTCTGGTGGTGCTATTCTTTGACTGGCGCATGCCACATGTTGTTCAACCTGCAAGGGATGTCTTGTACGCGGCCTATAATCCCATTTATGCCGTGGCCAGCTATCCGGTACTGTCGCGAGAATGGCTGAATCAACAAACCAAATCTGAAGCACAACTGCGTCGTGAGAACACCGCGATGCGGGCTGAGCTATTGCAGGCGCAAGTTCGCTTACAAAAAATTGCAGAGCTTTCTGCGGAAAATACCCGTTTGCGTGGTCTTTTAGATACCCCTCTGATTCTTGATGGGCGTATGGAAATTGCTGAGGTGATTGGTACCGATGCTGATCCGCTGCGCCATATCATCGTGATCAACCGTGGTTCCAATAACAAGCTGAAAGTCGGTCAGACCGTACTGGATGACATGGGAATTATGGGGCAGATTATTGATGTCTATCCGCATAGTAGCCGGGTCATGCTGCTCTCTGATAAAGAACACTCCTTGTCAGTGCGTCTGGAACATACTGGTATGCGTGCCATTGTCTCGGGGACCGGGGATCTGGGACGCCTGAAAATGGAATATGTACCGACCAGCGCCAATATCAAAGTCGGTGAAAAAGTTTACAGCTCGGGTCTGGGACAGCATTTTCCGGCAGGTTATCTGGTGGGGACGGTCTCTAACGTGAAACGGCATAATTCAGGAGAATTTGCCCAGATTGATGTTACTCCAGCGGCACAGTTGGCCGGTGGTCATCATGTCGTCGTGCTGTTCTCTGACTCATTAGCGATGGAGCAACCGCATGTCAATCGCTAAGATGCGACCTAAAACACATCGTGATCCTTTATTTGCCATTGTCATTTCGGTGATCGTGGCTTCTGTTCTCTCAGTCTATCCACTGTCTTACGAGACCTCGGGATGGCGTCCATTATTTATGTTAATGGTCATGCTATTCTGGGTGTTGTGTCAGCCGACCTGGTGCGGGATCTGGTTTGCATTTGCTACCGGGATCTTCATTGATTTACTGCTTGATGCGCCCTTAGGTCTCAATGCACTCAGCTTTATCATCATTGCTTTTGTGGCACGCTTCCTGACCCGTGAGCGCCGTATTCTGACCTTTGCTAATTTATGGGTCATCACGACAATTGCGATTCTGGCACATTTGATGATTATCTTTTTCGCCCAGATTTCGACCGGCGTACAATTCTCATTTGCACGACATTGGATTCCCATGCTGACTAGTGTCATCATATGGCCAGTGCTTTATTACTTTTTGAGAAAATGGCGCATTTAATTCTCGCTTCCAGCTCACCCCGACGACGTGAACTTTTGCAGCAACTCGGGCTGAGCTTTGAGATCTGTAGCCCAGATGTAGACGAATCTGTACTGGAAAATGAATCCATTGCAGCCTATGTCGAACGTCTGGCGCAAGTCAAAGCGGAAGCGGTAGCCAAGCTGTATCCGGATGCCATTATTATTGCTGCGGATACCAGTTTAGGTGTTAATAATGAGATTTTGGGGAAACCTGAATCCAAACAGCATGCCTTTGAAATGTGGGAAAAAATTTCAGGAAGATGGCATGATGTGTATACTGGGGTGTGCGTCCGCACAAAAGAAGAAAAATACAGTATAGTAGTCCGTACACAGGTTGAATTTCAGCCACTAAATAGCCATGATATGGAAAGTTACTGGGCAACAGGTGAGCCGCTTGGGAAAGCAGGCGCCTATGCAATACAGGGAATTGCAGCGCGTTATATTCCAAGAATAGAAGGTAGTTATTCTAATGTAGTGGGATTGCCACTATATGAAACAGTACAGTTATTGCAGACGGTTAAGGCACTAAATTAACTGCTGAAAAAGAATTCTTATAATGTTTTGAGTGTTGTTATGTCTGACGAGTTGTTGATTAACGTCACACCGATGGAATGTCGGGTGGCGTTGATTGAAAACGGCACGGTGAATGAACTGTTTGTCGAGCGTACGGCCAAGCGCGGATTGGTCGGGAATATCTATAAAGGAAAAGTGGTCCGGGTCTTGCCGGGCATGCAGGCCGCTTTTGTTGATATTGGCCTGTCCAGAACGGCATTTTTGCATATCAATGACATGGTCTGGCCACGTAACCAGCCAACGCCGAATGTATTCGAACTGCTGCAGCCGGGTCTGATTCTTACCGTTCAGGTGATGAAAGACATGCTCGGTACCAAGGGCGCACGCCTATCTACTGATCTTTCTATTCCTTCACGTTATTTAGTTCTGATGCCATATGGCAATCATATTGGTGTATCGCAGCGGATTGAATCCGAAGATGAACGCAATCGTTTACGCTCGATCATTGAGCGTATTCAGGCAGAACACAAGTTGCCAGGCTCCGTGATTGTCCGTACTGCTGCGGATGGCATTGAAGAAGAGGCGATTGCACAGGATATGGCTTACTTAGCCAAACTGTGGGAATACATCCAGCGCAAACAAAAAGTAATCGCAGTGCCTTCATTGATCTTTGAAGAACTGCCTTTGCCACAGCGTGTCATTCGTGACCTGGCCAATGAAGAAACCGAAAAGATCTATATCGATTCACGCGAAATCCACGGCAAGCTGAAAGAGTTTGTGGATGAGTTCGTGCCGAACATGAAAGACCGTTTGCTACATTATCCGGGCGAGCGACCAATTTTCGATTTGTACAATGTCGAAGAAGATCTGCAAAAGGCTTTACAAACCCGTGTCGCACTGAAGTCCGGTGGTTATCTGATGATTGACCAGACTGAAGCCATGACCACCATTGATGTTAATACCGGTTCTTATGTGGGCGGCCGCTCGCTGGAAGATACGGTGTTTAAAACCAATATGGAAGCCACACAGGTGATTGCACGTCAGCTGCGTCTGCGTAATCTGGGCGGTATTATCATCATCGACTTCATTGACATGCAGGAAGCCCAGCACCGTGAAGAGGTGATGAACCAGTTTGTGAAAATGCTGGAACGTGATCATGCCAAAACCAAGATCACCCAGGTGTCTGAACTGGGGTTGGTGGAGATGACGCGTAAGCGTACCCGTGAGTCTTTGGAACACTTGTTATGCGAGTCCTGTCCGACCTGTCAGGGACGTGGATATGTGAAAACAGCAGAATCAGTGTGTTACGAAATCTTTCGGGAAATCCTGCGCTATGCTCGCGCTTATGAATCACAAAGTGGCTTTACTGTTGTTGCCCATCCGGCAGTGATTGATCGGCTGTTGACTGCAGAAGCCCCGGCTGTGGCGGATTTGGAACACTTTATTAATCGTGTAATTAAATTCCAGGTCGAAAATTTATACACACAAGAGCAATACGATATCATTCTTAGCTGAAATTGTAACAGAATATCGTTAAACACTTGTTACATCTGAAATTTTACAACTCTACTGATATTTACAATACTAGAAACATCAAATTAGCCAAAGCCTTTCTCCCAGTTCTAGGCTTAGCAAAAGGAGTCTATGATGAGTATGAGTAAAGTTGTAATCAATAAAAGCTTGAAACACGTATTAGAACCAAAGGCTGTGCATGCAGGATATATTGTGGATGAACGCGGGAATGAAGTTCAGATTACAGCTTCTATGATTCGCTCTGTCTGCCATCAGTTATTGAAACAATGTCGTACTATTAAAAGTTAATTAAACCAAAATAGATTGCGGTTGTATGAATTTCATTCAAACTGTAAAAAGAATAAAATAAAGGGGCTTAAATTGCCCCTTTATTTTTTACTAAATGATTGGCAAAAGTGCTCACACACTTTTTAGCAGTCCATTGCCAGATTTTATTCGTCCGCGGCTAACTGACCGCTTTCAACTTTGGGACGGGTTCACCATCCACAATCCGTTCGAAGCGTTGAATTTCTTCTTCAAGATGAGTCAATAGATTCTGCATTTTGGGTAGAGCATTACGGCAAGCAGTAAGACCTACTTCAAGCTTGTCCATATAACTGGTCATGGTGATATTCAGTGCCTGTCCATCCAGTACAATCGAAGCCGGATATAAGGCTTCCAAACGTGCGCCATTCCAGTACAGAGGTTCCTGAGGACCAGGGACATTGGAAATGATCACGTTAAATGCCTGACGTTTTGGCATTAAGCCAGATGCAATATTGAATCCTGCAAGACCGTAGACAAAAGCACTATAGTTCAGAATCTGATTGGCATTCATGCGCTTAAAGCGTTCTTTAGCACTGAGTACACTGCGACGTACCGTTTTAAGACGCTCCAAAGGATCATCCTTATGCGTGCCCAGATTCGCCAGAATCATGGTAATACGGTTGGAAACATCGGAGTCATCGCTACGTACAGAAGCGGGCACCATTGCAATTAATGGTTTTTTCGGCAAGGCATTTTGTGTGAGTAAATATTCGCGTAAGGCACCTGAACAGATCGCTAACACGATATCATTAATCGTTACACCTAAAGCTTTAGAAATGTGACGTAAACGTGAGAATTCAAAAGATTGGGCTGCGAAACGACGTGAGGCACTGACACGCTGATTTAAAATAGAACTTGGTGCTTGAAAGCTGGACACATAATCCGGATTACGCCCCATATCTTTCAGTACGGTTTGTGATAATTCATAAGCCACTCGTGGCGTACATTCCAGCTGGCCTTTAATCGCCTGTAACACATTCTTCATGCGGCTGACTTTCGGCGCTTTCAGACGTTTTGCTCGTGGACCTTCTACACACCAAGGTGGCACAATACTTTTCGCATGTGGATCATGGGAAAGTGATTTTTCTACCAGACGCATGCCTGCAATACCATCTACCATCGCATGGTGAATCTTGAAGTACATGGCAAAACGGTTGCCTTCAATGCCTTCAATAATATGACAGGTCCATAAAGGTTTAGCGCGGTCAATCAGTGCGCTGTGTTCTTGGGAAATATAAGTCAGCAGCTCGCGGATACGCCCAGGTTTCGGTAAGGCAATATGACGAAAATGATGATCTAAATCAAACTCTTCATCTTCATCCCAAAATAAACCGTTTAAATAGTTATTAAATGGAGGAATCGGTGAGGATTTGGAATTGCGAATATCAGTCACCAGATCCCGGATAAAAGAGGCTGGTGCATTGTCAGGAATTTGAAACAAAAATAACCCGCCTACATGCATAGGCTGCTGCCGTTTCTCTAAAGACAAAAAAATAAAGTCAATCGGATGTAATGGACGCATAGCGTAGATTGCCTCACTGCATTTTCTTCAGCTGCTCATGTATAAGCAACCTTGTTAGAATTATTGGTATCACATTACAAAGTATAGCGATTTTGTCGCATAAAGGTACTGATTTTTCTGTAGCCGATTGGTTCACAAAAAAACCACCCGACGAACGGATGGTTTTTTAAGATTATTTTTTCAAGTTCCCGGCATGCAAGCCACATTCTTTATGGGTGGCTTCTTCCCACCACCAGCGTCCTTCACGTTCATGCTGATTTGGCAGCACAGGACGGGTACAAGGTTCACAGCCAATGGAGATAAAACCTTTTTCATGTAGTGGGTTGTATGGAATTTCCATCATTCGGATATAATTCCACACATCTGCACTAGACCAGTTGGCAAGGGGATTATATTTAATCAGCTGTTTGCCTGGACCAGAAAAACCTTCATCAGATTGAACCACCGGAATGTCATTACGTGTTCCCGGGCTTTGGTCTTTACGCTGACCGGTAATCCAGCCATCTAAAGTTGCCAGTTTTTTGCGTAAAGGTTGCACCTTGCGGATTCCGCAACATTCCTGATGGCCGTCACGGTAGAAACTGAACAAACCTTTTTCAGTCGTCAGTTGTTGAATCGCCTCTGTTTCCGGGAAACAGATTTCGATATCAATATTATAGTGCTGGCGAACTTTTTCAATAAATTGATAAGTCTCAGCATGCAGACGCCCTGTATCCAGGCTAAATACCCGGAAAGGTTTACCTAAATTAGATGCCATATCAATCAGTACAACATCTTCTGCACCAGAAAATGAAATGGCAATTTCGCCTTCCTGCTCGAGAGCAAGCGCTAAAATTTCACTTGGTGATTTATCTGCATATTCAGATGCAAGCGCATCTACCATAGCAATAGTGGGGATTTTGGTCATATGAGTCCTGGCGGCATAGGCTTGGAAATGACGTGGCCTATATGAATTTATTTCAGATTTATTCTATTTTAATAGAAATGCCCAAAGCTACTTATCACTAAAAAATAAATACTTATGAAAAAAACAGATTTAAAAAAGAACAGTGCAAAATCTTTTTCTTCAGCTATGATAGGGCAAAATTTTTTCAATACAACTGAGGGGATGCTTCATGGAAGTCGTATGTCTAGATCTAGAGGGCGTTTTGGTTCCAGAAATCTGGATCAATTTTGCTAAAAAAACAGGTATTAAAGAGCTCGAAGCAACGACACGTGATATTCCTGACTATGATGTGTTGATGACCCAGCGTTTGAATATTTTAAAACAGCATGGTTTGGGCCTAAATGATATCCAAGCCGTGATTGCGGATATGGGACCATTTGAAGGCGCTAAAGAATTTGTAGAATGGGTAAGTACTCATTTTCAGCTGATTATTCTGTCTGATACTTTCTATGAATTTGCTCATCCTTTAATGAAGCAATTAGGCTGGCCAACGATTTTCTGTCATAAGCTGGAAACTGATGAAGAAGGCATGATCACTGCTTATAAACTTCGCCAGCCAGACCAGAAGCGTCAGGCAGTAAAAGCATTACATGATCTGAATTTCCGTGTGATTGCGGCCGGTGATTCATACAACGATACCACAATGCTGGGTGAAGCAGATCATGGCTTCCTATTTGATGCGCCTGAAAATGTGATTGCTGAATTCCCGCAATTCCCGCCAATTCGTGGTTATGATGCGTTAAAAGAAGCGATTCGTAATGCTTCAGTACGTGATATTCCAGCTTAATATTTAAGTGTATGTAATAAAAGAAAGGGCGCTTATAGCGCCCTTTCTTGTTGAATACTAATTTTTTAACGCAATTAGAAACGGTAACCGATTTTCATACCATAGCCGATTGCATGGTTGTCTTCAAAGCTACCTTTTACTTCACCACCTGTTTGTGCTTGTGCATCTCCTAGCCAGAAGTATTTAACCCCAGCCTGGATAAAATAGTTTTCTGCAGGGCTGTATTGGCCGCCTAGACCGACACTCCAATAACCTTCAGTTGGACCCAAGGTGGTTACCGGGTTTCCTGCACCAGAGTCATAACCTACAGCAGCAGAGCCTGACCATTTAACGTTAAATTTATGACCTAAACCCACATTTGCAGACCATTGATCATCTGAATAATCGACAAGATTCTGCTGTTTTCCGGTGAGTGCGCCAGTTAGCTGAGATAAATAAGCAGGTTTTACTGCAAACTGATCCCAATGTACCCAGCGAACATTAGCAAAGGCTAAGGTATTTTTTGCAATGCCTGACTGTAAGTCAATGTTGACTGATTGTGGTGTAGTAATTTCCGCTTTATGGTAAGTTGGAATTACTGGTTTACCCAATAATGTGCCAGTTAATCCAGGAATATATAAAGCCCCATCTGTACCAAAACCGAAGGTTTCTGTGGTATCTAATTCATGTTTAATTTCAGAGCGATAAGTCACAGCAGCTTTTAAGGCAATTTCAGGAATAGAATATGCAAAACCAGCTAACCAACCGTAAGCTTCACTTTCTTTAAGGTCAATATCATAACCGCCAAGAACTTGCGGGCCTCTATAAGCTGTACCACGTAGGGAGACTTTCGCCTTTACGCTTTGATAGACAGGTCCGGCATAAACATTCCAGTTCTCATTTGGCTGATACCCTATAAGTGCTGTAATGCTATTGGTTTTTACTTCAACAGAAGTGCCTTCCAATACACCAGTATTGGTATTTACTGTAGCAAAAGCATTAGATTCAGGCGCATATTGAGAGTCAGCTCCAAATGGCTGGTCATAAAGTAAACCCAGAGATATTTTATCAGTTGCCTGAATTTTTATAGCAGCAGTAGGGAAGTAGTAATCTTCAGCCATATCGCTGACTTTATTGCCGGCATTGTCTTTACCTTGAACTTCTGGATCTAAAACAGAAATACCCGCTTCCGCATAGTTACCCGGCTGTAAAAAAGCAGAAATAGATTGGCCAGAACGATCCAAGCCAGCTGCTTGAACTGCAGAAAGAGGTAAAGTGCTAAGTAAAATAGCAGAATAAATTTTATTGAGCTTCATGGTACGTTCCCTGATGCCATCTGTAACAAAAATGTGCAGGAAAAGTAACATAATTTTAAAAAGAGTAAATACTCAGCTCTGTTGAAGAAATGAACTAAGGCGGTTAAGGAAAGAGCTTGATTAGAGTTTTTATACTAATTTTATTGGTATAAATATATGAAAAATATCAGATTAAATTAACTTTAAATAATGTGAAAGGATTGAAGTTCTGTTAATTTTAATTGGTGCTAAAATAATCGAATGATATGCAAGTGAATAAAAATAGAGTAAAAAAGTTAAAAAAACCACCCGAAGGTGGTTTTTTTATTAAGGATATCTTAGAAACGGTAACCCATTTTTAAGCCATATGCCCATGCTTTATTGTCTTCAAATTCAGCGACGTATTCAGAACTACCAGCTTGCGCGCCTGTTTGTGCTTTTGCATCACCTAACATGAAGTATTTAACACCACCCGCGATGAAAGTAGCTGGTGTTGGACTGTACTGAAGACCTAAGCCTACATTCCAATAACCTTCAGTTGGACCAAGTGTAGATACAGGGTTACCTGCACCAGAGTCCCAACCTACAGATACGTTACCAGCCCATAGATCATTAAATTTACGACCCACACCTACAGTTGCTGAAATTTGGTCATCTTCATATTCAACAAGATTGAAGCCATCTGGGCGATCCACAATAGGGCCAACTACTTCTGATATTAGACCAAATTTATAAGGTTGAATTGAGAATTTAGACCATTCAACCCAGCGAACATTCGCAAAAGCTACAGTATTCGCCATAATACCTGTTTGGAAATCAAGGTTTACAGACTGTGGAGTAGTAATTTTTGTCTCACCACTTGCTGCTGCAATAGCTGCTGCTGCTGCGGCCCCATTTGGGAGCAAAGCTAAAGCTGGTAAGGTTGGAATACTTTCATTCATATTAACATCATGGTCAATTTCAGAACGATAAGTAATAGATGCTTTTAATGCAATTTCAGGAATTTGATAAGCAAGACCGGCTAACCAACCTACAGAGCTATCTTCTGGAATAGACGCATCGTAACCATTGTATAAGCTGTAAGCCTGGCCACGTAATGAAAGATTACCTTTGATCGTTTGGTAAACTGCGCCACCGTAAATATTCCAATTCTCAGTTGGTTGGAAACCTGCAATAAATGATAAATTTTGAGTATCTACTTCTACGCTAGTGTTACCAGTGCCAAGTAATCCATTAATATTTGCTAACCCAGCATCGACTGTTGAAGTAACAGTATTAGTTACTTGTTGAGTAATTGCATTTGTTACGCCTTGCGTAATAGCATCAAGTGCGCCTGGAGTACCACGAATAGCTTGCTCTGCAATAGCTTGAGTGGGTGCCTGGCCTGCTGCAACTAAAGCAGCTGCACGTCTAGCTACTTCACCATTTACTCCAGCAGTCAAGTTGGCTGCTAGTGCTCCAGGAAGGTTTGCGGCTACATTTGTTTCGATAGTTGAGTCACGAATATCTGCTAACGCGTCAGGAGCTAAAATTGTATTCGTAGAATCGGAAACAAATACGTTATTACCTGTATAGGTAGCATCTGCTCCAAACGGTTGGTCATATAAAATACCAACTGAAAATTTGCTGGTTGGCTGAAATTTTAAAGCAGCACTTGGAAAATAATAATCACCCGCCATATCACTAATATTACGGCGAGTATCACTTATTCCAGCTTCTTTACCAGATACATCTGGGTCTAGGACAGAAATACCTGCTTCAAAGTAATTACCTGGTTGCAGGAAGGCTGCAATTGATTGGCCTGAACGGTCCATTGCCGCAGCAAATGCACCCGTCATTGGTACAGTTGCAAGAATCATTGCAGTAGTTAATGTTTTTAATTTCATTTACGTCTTTCCTTGAGGTACAAATTTATATCTAGCGTTGTTGTTTGCACTTATTTAATTCTTGGAGATTTCGGGTATTTATCCGCAATCATTTGTTACTCCATGTGACAAAAATAGCACAATTAAAATAAGAGTAAATGCTCTAGAAAAAACTAATTAGTCTAAAAAAGCATCAAAATAGAGTTTTTACACCAAAAAATAGCCTCATTTTGAAATAAGTATTTGAAAGTAATAGAAATAAAATAATGAAGAAAAAATGATTTTTTGTATAAAAAATATTCTAAAAATATGAAGATTAACGCTAATTTTTTGAAGTATAGATCACATTTTGAAAGGATGGTGCGCCCTGCGGGACTCGAACCCACGTCGGTCGCTTAGGAGGCAACTGCTCTATCCAGTTAAGCTAAGGGCGCGAAAGAAGATTATTGTACTGTAAAAAATGCAAAAAAAAAGTTATTGCCGAAGCAATAACTTTAAAAATCATCGATTAAAAGATTTTTTGATTAATTCTTAGGGCGCAGTGCCTTAAACAGAATAAACATGATCACTACCCAGATCGGAAGCATCAGTACTGATTCTTTAAAGCCTTGTGTCCACATGATGTAAAGAATGGTTGCAATGAAAGCTAAAACCAGAATATTACTTGCAGGTGACCACAATGCAGGGAAACTGGTCTTTTGTCCTAACTGCTTCATGCTTTGCATAAACTTGAAGTGGGTCAAGCTAATCATGGCCCAGTTCAGTACCAATGCACCTACCACCACATAAATCAGGTGACTTAAGGCATCTTCAGGAACAAAGTAGTTTAGGAGTACACAGCCGAAAATCAGCAGGGCAGAGAACAGTACTGCAGGAATAGGAACCCCTTGTTTGTTCACAGTCTTGAAGATTTTAGGGGCATTACCTTGCTGTGCCAGACCATAAAGCATACGGCTATTGGCATACATACCACTGTTATAAACAGAGAGTGCCGCTGTCAGGATGATGAAGTTCAGTAAATGTGCTGCCCAGTCAATGCCTAGTTGGCTGAAGATCATCACAAACGGACTTTTATCTAGGCCGCCAAGCTCTAACTGATTCCAAGGCACTAAAGACAATAGAATGGTCAATGCACCTACATAGAATACCAGAATACGGAATACGACCTGATTAATCGCTTTTGGAATGGTTTTTTCTGGATTTTCAGCTTCTGCTGCCGCCATCCCGATCAGTTCAATCCCACCGAAGGCAAACATCAGGAAGGCCAGCATATAGAATAAGCCTTCAAAACCATTCGGGAAGAAACCGCCTGCTGTCCAAAGGTTGCTGAAAGAAGCCCCTGAAGAGGCATCAGCAGTCAGGATCAGATAGAGACCAAAGACGATCATGGAAATGACTGCAGTCACTTTCACAATGGATAGCCAGAATTCTGATTCACCGTAGAATTTCACATTGCCGAGATTGACCAGCGTAATTACGATGAAGAAAAACAGGACTGAGGTCCAAGCAGGAATATGAGGCCACCAGTAATTAATATATTTTGCAACGGCGGTGAGCTCGGTCATAGCCACCAGGATATATAAGATCCAGTAGTTCCAACCCGCAAGGAAACCAGGGAATTTGCCCCAGTATTTATAAGCAAAATGGCTGAATGAACCTGCTACAGGTTCATGAACAATCATCTCACCCAATTGACGCATGATTAAGAATGCAATTAAGCCACCAATGGCATAGCCAAGAATAATAGAAGGACCCGCAGATTGGATCACCTGTGCGGAACCTAAGAATAAGCCTGTGCCAATTGCACCGCCCATGGCGATCAACTGAATATGACGGTTCTTTAAGCCACGCTGAAGTTGTGAAGACTCGTTATTCAAAGTGTTCAGCCCGACAATGTAAGAAATAGGTATAAAGATTGTAATGGAACAAAGATAAGAAGCCTAGAGCACCCGTCTGGATGAAATATTATTATCGTATTTATAAAAAAAAATTATAAAAATAAATAGAATAAAAGATATGTGAATCAATATATTAATTTTATTGAAAATGTAACTGATGAGTTTGCTGTTTTTTTAACTCGACACAAATGCTGTTTTTTTATACTTAGGTCGGGCAAGGCGACTACTTGGCTTTAAACCGATTATACTCGTCTCACAAATATTCAATAATTTTGATCAGAATAAAGACAAGCCAGAGGAAGAAAGTATTCATGAGTTTCGCTGCCCAAATCAAAATCCCGGCCACTTACATGCGCGGAGGCACCAGTAAAGGGGTGTTCTTTAAACTGGACGATTTACCTGCTGCTGCACAACAGGCAGGCCGAATTCGGGACCAGTTATTATTAAGAGTGATCGGCAGCCCGGATCCATATGGCAAGCAGATTGATGGGATGGGCGGTGCCAGTTCAAGTACCAGTAAAACCGTGATTCTGACTAAAAGTCAGCAAGAAAATCATGATGTGGATTATCTTTTTGGTCAGGTATCGATTGATCGACCTTTTGTGGACTGGAGTGGTAATTGTGGCAATCTGACTGCAGCAGTTGGGGCATTTGCGATTTCCAATGGCCTGGTCGATCCTGCACGTATTCCTGAAAATGGGCTGTGTACGGTGCGAATCTGGCAGGCGAATATTCAGAAAACCATTATCGCCCATGTACCGATGCAGAATGGTCAGGTTCAGGAATTAGGTGATTTTGAGCTGGATGGCGTAACTTTCCCAGCAGCCGAAGTACAGATTGAATTTCTGGATCCTGCCGATGATGATGCCGAGGGCGGTTCAATGTTTCCGACCGGAAATTTAACCGATACGCTAGAAGTACCGAATATTGGCAGCTTTGAAGTAACGATGATTAATGCCGGGATCCCGACAGTTTTCTTAAAGGCAGAAGATCTGGGCTATAACGGTACCGAGTTACAGGACCATATCAATAATGATGCAGCTGCCTTGGTGAAGTTTGAAACCATCCGAGCCTATGCTGCTCAACAGATGGGTCTGATTCAGGACATTAGTGAAGCTGTTACACGTCAGCATACGCCAAAGATCGCTTTTGTGGCTCCGCCAAAGACTTATACGTCCTCTAGTGGTAAGGAAGTCACTGAAACAGATAGCGATATTCTGGTCCGTGCCTTATCGATGGGTAAGTTGCATCATGCCATGATGGGAACAGCCGCTGTAGCGATTGGAACAGCGGCAGCGATTCCGGGAACTTTGGTCAATCGTGTTGCGGGTGGCGGTGAACGTGAATCAGTCCGCTTTGGTCATCCTTCCGGTACCTTAAGAGTGGGTGCGCAAGCAGTGCAGGAAAATGGAGAATGGAAAGTAAAAAAAGCCATCATGAGTCGTAGTGCGCGTGTGCTAATGGAAGGTTGGGTGCGTGTTCCTGAAGATGTTCTTTCTTAAAATTATTTCTTGAGAAATTAGCCTAAGTAAAACCATCAGTTCTCTGGTGGTTCTTTTATTAAAAAAGATATTTCTGATTTGATTATTTTCAGTCTAAATACAGAATTATGAAACAACATTTGGATTTAAGACTGAAAATTCAAAGCAATTCTAGGTACAATGCCTGATAACAGACAGGCACTTATAAACTGTCATTTTATTATTCTGGCTACGTATTCGAGGCGAATGTGTCATCTATCACTGACGTATCAACCCATGCACTAACTCAAGCACAACAACGGATTCAACACGATTTAATGACTGCTTTGGAAGCCTTTTCCATTCCGGAACCGTTAAAGTCGGCAGTACATCATGCCGTAATGCTAGGAGGAAAGCGGGTACGTCCAGCACTCTGTTATGCCACTGCCGCTTTAAAACCGAATCAGAATAGTGCTGCGGTACGCCGTGCCGCAGTTGCGATCGAGTTTATTCATTGCTATTCACTGGCACATGATGATCTGCCATGTATGGACAATGACTTGTTACGTCGTGGTCAGCCAACCTGTCATGCTGCTTTTGGTGAAGATACGGCTCTTTTGGCGGGTGATATTTTGCAATCTATGGCGTTTGAAATTCTGGGTAGTCGTCTATTTGATCAGGGGCCTGCAGTAGAGCCAGCGATTGTCTTGAAGCAGATGCAGATTCTGGCGACTGCTTCCTCGAAAATGGTCAATGGTCAGGTACTGGATTTACAGGCCGAAGGCAAAAAAATTGATCAGGAAGCACTGGAGACGATTCACCGAAATAAAACCGGTGCCTTGATCAGTGCAGCGATTATGATGGCAGCGGTGACGATCTTTGAAGGGACTGATCTGGCCATTCCAAAATTGCGTGAATTCGGGCAAGCCATTGGTCTTGCTTTCCAGGTGCAGGACGATATTCTGGATATTATTTCTGATACAGAAGTGCTGGGTAAAACCGCGGGCAAGGATGAACAGGTGGAGAAGTCAACTTATCCAGCATTGATGGGTTTAGAGAAAGCCCAAGCCTATGCACAGCAATTACATGATCAGGCCATGACTGCACTGAATCATTTTGAAAGTCAAGCCGATGACCTGATGCAGATTACCCAGTTCCTGCTGACACGTAAAAGCTGATTTTAAAACTAGTCTTCTTGAAATTAGCTTAAAACGAGCATAAAAAAGAGGACTTAAAGTCATTGCTGTCCCACAATTTTTCACAAGAGGAAGCTCAAATGAGCTTCCTCTTGT